>Ga0155585_1010_pt1 | contig 9982 bp, 9 predicted proteins | sample RifCSPhighO2_12_FD_107242 | JGI IMG/M metagenome (GOLD analysis project Ga0155585, IMG submission 107242) | Gammaproteobacteria bacterium RIFCSPHIGHO2_12_FULL_43_28 | reverse complement strand
TATTTTTGAACATTTTCTGGATGCCACCTCGCACAAAAAGCGTGCGGCTGGCATGACAATCCGAAAATTAATGTCATGCCAGCGCGTTTTCAGCTGGCATCTAGGTTTTTTCAGCACGACTATCTAACCTACTGATCTGCATGATTGCTTCGATCACTCTACGACCTCGCCGTTTTTTGGATGACCCAAGGGGAAATGAGATTATCTTCTCCTTTCTTATTAATTATATATTTTTATATGTTTAAAGATGGTGATGATTATATAGCAAGGCATTTTTTGTGGATTACTACTATATTTTAATATTATTCATATAGTTACAAGAATGGAAACCTGTGGAAAAGTTTGGTATGGAGGGATTGATTATGGGGGTAACTTCGCTCATGATGTCTCTCGTTGAATAGTTCACCTCTTTTGCACAGCTTTTAAGTGGGGTTATGATGAGGTTATCCACAGCTACTGCCTGGCTAGATTGGATTGCTACCGTCCATCCTAAACAAATTGATTTGGGTCTTGATCGAGTAAGGCAAGTCGCCGTACGTCTTGATCTGCAAAAAGCGCCCTGCACCACCATTTTAGTCGCGGGTACGAACGGTAAAGGCTCAACCGTTGCCGGGATCGATACGATTTACCGTGAAGCTCACTACCGCGTTGGTACGTTTACTTCCCCCTTTTTGTATAAACCGCATGAAATGGTGCGAATAAATGGTGAAATGATTAGTGATGAGGCATTTTGCGAGGCGTTTCTAAAAGTCGATGCGGCCCGTGGTACTATTTCTCTCACCCCATTTGAATTTCAAACCTTAGCGGCGCTTTATGCATTAAAGCAACATTCACTTGATGTCTGGGTGTTAGAGATAGGCTTAGGCGGTCGTTTGGATGCGGTCAATGTGCTTGATGCCGATGTTGCTGTGATCACAAGCATCGATTTGGATCATATGGATTATCTTGGCGAAACACGCGAGAAAATTGCGCTTGAGAAGGCAGGCATTTGCCGCGAAAACACGCCGCTTGTTTGTGGCGATCCTGACCCGCCCGCTTCCCTCAAAGCCTATGTTAAAACGCACCATGTTCCGTTTTATGGGCAAGATGCGCAATTTCAGTATGAAACCAATCAAGCTGATTGGTCGTGGTCCTATCAAACAGTGCGATACGATCATCAACCCTACACGCCATTGGCAACACAAAACATGTCGACGGTGATGATGGTGATGACGTTATTGCAATCACGTCTACCGGTGCATGAAACGGCCATCGTCGCAGGTTTGAAAAAAGTCTCGCTCCCCGGCCGCATTCAAATAATGAAAGGCCGTGTCACCCGGATTTTTGATGTGTCGCACAATCCCGCCTCGGTCGCGTTACTTGCCTCACGATTGAAAACACTGCCGTGCCAGGGAAAAACGCTGGCTGTCTTCTCTATGCTGAAAGATAAATCCATTCTGCAAAGTATCGCGCTGATTGCGCCACTGATCGATGATTGGTACACAGCACCGTTGGCAACGCCTCGCACAACCACCATCGATCATTTACAAATGCTTTTCAAACAACAGGCCATTTCGGCAGTGAAGGCTTTTCCGTCAATTAAAGAGGCTTATGCTGCCGCTCAGCAAGAGGCGAGCGCAGGCGATCGTATTATCGTTTTTGGTTCGTTTCACACGATTTCAGAAGCGCTTACAACGCTGCCGCCACTTTCATAGCGCGAGCACATAGTTCAACTTGATGGATGCGCAAATAATCAACGTGCTGCTTACTCAGGAACAAAGAAACGGCCAGTGTTTCGATATCTCGTTCATACGCGGGATGATTGGTGAAAAGACTGAGGAAGGATTTCCGCGAATGTCCAACTAATAGGCGCGCACCCAGATCACTAAATACATTTATGTGTTTTATAAGTGCCAGGGAATGTTCGGGAACTTTCCCAAAACCAATGCCGGGATCAAGGATAACGCGGTTTCTGGCGATGCCGTCTTGTTCCAGCAATGCCAATTGTTTTTCTGCCCAGGCATAAACCACTTTTATCGCATCCTGATGTGGTGGAATGACATGATCGCGACTCGCGGGAATACTGAGGTGATGCATCATCACGCAGTCAACATTTGCTTCTGCGAGCACTTTGCGCATGGCAGGATCCTGTAGCCCTGTCACGTCATTAATCCAGTCAACGCCAAATTTAAGCGCTTTCTCGGCGACTTCCGCATGATAGGTGTCAATGCTCACCTTAGGTTGAATAATAAAATGCTCGCGAGCAGAATGAATGGCGTCGAGAACGGATTGCAGTCGCTGCCATTCAGTATCAGGCGTCAGTGGTTTTGCATTCGGTGCGGTTGATTCTGCGCCGATATCGATGATGTCAGCACCAGCGTCAACTAATCGCCGTGCTTGTTGATACGCGCTATCGGCACTGAAAAAAGTACCGCCGTCGGAAAAGGAATCCGGGGTGACGTTAATGATGCCAACCAATTGCGGTGTATCAATGCGTTGAAAAAGTTGTTTGGTGTGAAACGGCGCTTCCCCGGTGAAACGAGATCCCCATTTTTCAACCAATTCGGCCGCTGTTTTGCCTTGCAACGCCCCGCTCAATGGAAAATGCCAATGGGGCGCAACATCGGCAAGCGGCCACAACGCAAAGGGACGCTCCAACAGATCAGGATGCGGGACGGTCAATTTAGCATCACTGATCACCTCTTCTTCCCATGCCAACATATCAATATCGATAATGCGAGGGCCCCAATGACGCTTTTCCGGTTTACGGCCAATGCCCCATTCGATGTTTTTTAATTGCGATAGTAATTCATGTGGCTGTTGTGTTGTTTCACAACGCATGGCGCAATTTAGGTATGGCATGTTCCAATTCGTTGGTGCATCAATGGGTAATAGCGCATCTGAAACATAAACAGGCGATGTTTGCTTGATGATTAAATCAGGAATAGCGTTAATGGCTCGATAAGCGTTACGTAAATGCGAAAGCCGATCACCTATATTTGATCCAAGTCCTAAAATAATCGTTTTCATTTTTCATTCGCTAAACTAAAGCAAATACCACCGGTTAAACCGGTAATAGCTGGGTGTTTGGTCAGTATCACGCGCAGCATGGTGCCAGCGGGGAGGCATGATTTTAAAAACTGATAAATCTCATTCGTTAAATGCTCAATCAAATGAAATGTTTTATTCGCGAGATAATCATGAAGTTGATCGATGAGGCCAGCATAACAAATCGTATCCGTGAGCAGATCGGATTGACAGGCCTTCGGTGGGTTTACAAACGTCAGATGAATATCCAGTTTTACCAGTTGTTTTTCTTTTCTTTCTTGATCAGGCCACCCCAAATGAACATATAATTCAAGACCCAAGATAGATAAGCTGCTTTTTGGTTGTGTCATGTTGTTATCACTTTAGAATATCATTTATTTTTTTCATCACATCAGACGTTAATTTTGCCTTAACAGCAATCGCGCCAATATTTTCAAGCAATTGCTCAGGCTTGGTTGCGCCTAAAATCACGGAACTCACGTGTGGATTGTGTAAGCACCAAGCGATTGAAAGCTGGGAAAGCGTGCAATCAAGTGCTTCTGCTAATTGCTGGAGTTGCTTGGTTTTTTCGATTAAGCGCATGAAATTATCGGGCAAAAGCCACGCTTCTTTTGCAAGCCGACTATCACTTGGAATACCTTGATTATATTTGCCTGATAAAATACCTGATGCGAGCGGACTCCACGTCGTCGTTCCCATGCCATATTTTTCGAATAAGTTGAGATATTCTTTTTCAAGATGATCACGGAAAAAAAGATTGTATTTCGGTTGCTCCATGGAAGGCTTAATACAATGTAATTCATCTGCCATGTCATAAGCCGCTTCAATTTGTTTTGCGCTCCACTCTGAGGTTCCCCAATAAAGGGCAAGGCCCTGTCTAATCAGGTAATCCATGGCTAAAACAGTTTCTTCTATTGGTGTATGCAGATCAGGACGATGACAAAATAATAAATCCACATACTCAATTTGTAGACGTCTTAATGAATTTTTTGTGCCTTCAATAAGATGTTTACGCGAAAGGCCCGTATCATTTGGCCCATTGCCGCCCCAGAAAATTTTGGTTGAAATAACTAAATCTTCGCGGCGAAAATCTTTAATGATGCGGCCCATCAATATTTCTGCTTCACCATGGGCATAACTTTCTGCATTATCAAAAAAATTAATACCGCGATCAAACGCGGTATGCATGAGCGCTTTGACTTCTTGTAAACCGATTTGTTTGCCGAAGGTTATCCATGAACCATAGCCAATTTCACTTAGGCGAATGCCGGCTTTACCAAGTTGCTTATATTGCATGGGTTGTTCCTCATCATCCTTACGGTTGCGCTGTATTCTAACACTGCTCTTGTCCTAATTCACCGCCTTGTGAGTGGTGACTATTGCCGAAATCAGGACAAATATGGTACGGTATGCCCAGAAATCAGTGCGACAGAAAGATAACGATAGGCTCAATTCTCATGCTAAGACTCGGAAAATTAACGGATTATGCCATGCTCGTCATGAGCCAGATGGCAAAAACACCTCATACCGTGTTAAGTGCAACCACGCTTGCGGACGCTTTACATTTGGGCGTTCCAACTGTTAGCAAAGTACTCAAAATGTTAGCGGACAGTACGTTGGTTTCCTCTGTACGCGGAGCCGAGGGCGGCTATCATCTCGCAAGGCCCGGTAATGAAATCACGGTGGCCGAGGTGATCACCGCGATGGAGGGTGGGTTGGCGATGACGGAGTGTTGCGAAAGCGTGAGCCGTTGTGCGCTTGATCCCGCTTGTAACATGCGGGGAAATTGGCAAAAAATCAATAAGAGGGTTCATGCATACCTCTCAGGTTTTACGATCGCCGATATGCTAGAACCGATTTCTGCACAGCCCATAAAGAAGGAGCTTTCCGATGACCAATAAGCTCATTCAATCAGCGGTCAATAAGCAATATCAATACGGGTTTATCACATCGATTGAATCGGATACATTCGCGCCTGGGTTAAGTGAAGAAACCGTTCGGCTAATCTCGGCTAAAAAAAATGAACCACCGTTTATGCTGGAGTGGCGCTTAAAAGCTTATCATCACTGGTGCACGCTAAGCCCACCGAAATGGGCGCATTTGCATTACGATGAGATTGATTATCAAAGCATCATTTATTATTCAGCGCCAAAATCAACCCAAGACGGCCCGAAAAGTTTGGACGAAGTCGATCCAAAACTGCTTGAAACGTATAAAAAGCTAGGTATTCCATTGCATGAGCAAGAACGGCTCGCCGGTGTGGCCGTCGATGCCGTATTTGACAGTATTTCGGTTGCTACCACGTTTAAGGCAAAACTCGAGGAAGCGGGCGTTATCTTTTGTCCGCTGTCTGAAGCGGTGCAAAAGTATCCGGCATTGGTTGAGCAATACCTTGGAACCGTCGTGCCGTATCGCGATAACTTTTTTGCCGCACTAAATTCAGCGGTTTTTAGCGATGGTTCTTTTGTTTATATTCCAAAAGGCGTGCGTTGCCCGATGGAGCTTTCCACTTATTTTCGTATTAATGCAGCAAAGACGGGACAATTTGAGCGAACCCTCATTGTCGCAGACGAGGGTAGTTATGTTAGCTACCTTGAAGGATGTACCGCACCCATGCGCGATGAAAATCAGTTGCATGCGGCGGTGGTTGAATTGGTCGCACTCGATCATGCACAAATAAAATATTCAACCGTACAAAATTGGTATCCGGGTGATGAGAATGGTAAGGGCGGTATTTTGAATTTCGTCACAAAGCGTGGTGCTTGTCGCGGCGCACATTCCAAAATTTCCTGGACGCAAATTGAAACCGGATCAGCCATTACTTGGAAATATCCAAGTGTTATTTTGCAGGGCGATCATTCTGTCGGTGAATTTTATTCCGTGGCGCTCACCAATCATTATCAGCAAGCCGATACTGGCACCAAAATGATTCATATCGGTAAGAACACTCGCAGCACCATTATTGCAAAAGGTATTTCAGCAGGGCACGGACAAAATACGTATCGCGGTCTCGTGCGCATGTTGCCAACCGCACAAAATGCGCGAAATTATACGCAATGCGATTCATTATTACTGAGTGCAACTTGTGGTGCACATACGTTTCCTTACATTGAAGTGAAAAATAAAAGCGCGCAAGTAGAACACGAAGCATCAACCTCGAAAATCGGTGAAGATCAATTATTTTATTGCCGCCAACGCGGTTTATCGACGGAAGATTCGATTTCAATGATTGTGAATGGTTTTTGTAAACAAGTTTTTAAAGAACTACCGATGGAATTTGCCGTCGAGGCACAGAAATTGCTTGAAGTGAGTTTAGAGGGGAGTGTGGGATAATGTTGTTAATCAGAAATTTACAAGCATCTATTCAAGATGAGAAACAAAAAACAAAAACCATCTTGCACGGTGTTAATCTTGAAATCAAAAAAGGCGAAGTGCATGCCATTATGGGCCCAAACGGCTCTGGTAAAAGTACGCTTGCCAATGTATTGGCCGGTAGAGACGATTACAATATTACGTCGGGTGAAGTGACGTTGAATGGTAATGATTTATTGTCGCTTGCGCCAGAAGAGCGTGCAGCAGAAGGTTTGTTTCTTGCGTTTCAATATCCGACAGAAATTCCCGGCGTCAATAACATGTATTTTTTGCGAACGGCGTTAAATAGTTTGCGTAAACATAAAAATTTACCGCCGCTAGATGCCGCTGATTTTTTGACGTTAATCAAAACGAAAGTTAAAGAAGTAGGGCTTAATGAGGCGCTCTTGCATCGCGCATTAAATGAAGGTTTTTCGGGCGGTGAGAAAAAGCGTAATGAAGTATTACAAATGCTGATGCTCGAACCATCGTTTATTATTTTAGATGAAACGGATTCCGGTTTAGATATTGATGCGCTGCACATGGTTGGGCGCAGCGTGAATCGGTTACGCAACGAAGAACGCGGATTTTTAGTTATCACACACTATCAACGTTTATTAGATTACATCGAACCAGATGTTATTCATGTGATGGCACATGGTAAGATTTTAAAATCGGGCGATAAATCACTCGGCCTAGAATTGGAAAGTAAAGGTTACAGTTGGATAGAAAGCGAGGCACAGTAATGGCTATGTCGACTCTTCCTGATTGGCTTAAACAACTATCGCCGCAGAATGTGGTTAGCAAACATCCCGCCTGGCTTTCGGCATTGCGTGAGACGCAATGGCAGGTTTTTTGTGAGCAAGGGTTGCCGACACGGCACTATGAACGTTATAAACACGCCGATTTTTCATTCTTATATGCAAATGAATATTTAGTGTCTGACGATGTAAATATCAAAGCACTTAGCGATAAGATCCATCAACATCGCCTGCAGCATACTGATACCATTTTATTGGTGCTGGTAAACGGACGTTTTGTATCTCATCTATCTGACGTTGCGAAGTTACCAGAGCATGTCGTCGCTATTTCTTTGCGGGATGCCTTGCAAACACAAGCAGATAGCATCAAGCCACACTGGCTAAATGATAAGGTTTCCACGCATTCGCCCTTTGTGAATCTCAATGCGGCGTTATGTGATGATGGTTTATATTTGTATGTGCCTGATGAATGTGTCATCCGTTCACCTATTCATCTTTTACATTTAACACTTACTCAATCAACGTTATTTACTCAATCAAAGAAAATGGTTTTTTTAGGTAAATCAAGCGAAGTTGTATTTATAGAAGAGCATTTTTCGCCTAGTGGTTCGTATGTTACGAATAACGTGACAACGATTGAGGTGAATGAAAATGCAAAATTAACCTATTATAAATTGCAGCAGGAGAGCGCGGCAGCAGTACACGTTGCGCACACCGATATTCAGCAGAAAAAAGACAGCTGTGTTGAACTTCTCTATGTTGGGATTGGCGCTCAATTTGCGCGTGATGATGTTTCAGTTTACTTAAAAGAGCAGGGATCAAACTGTAAAGCCGCCGGGCTTTATCAATTGCATCGTGACCGTCAATATATCGATTATCACATAGATATTAACCATTGCGCACCACGGAGTCAGAGCGAAATGTTTTTCAAAGGGATACTGGAAAATAAATCGAAAGCCGTATTTAACGGCCGACTGCTCGTTGAAAATAATGCGAGCAAGATAGAAGCGTATCAAGCTAATCATAACCTTTTGCTGACTAATGAGGCAGAAGTTTATTCAAAACCTGAACTTGAAATTTATGCCGATGAGGTCAAGTGTAAACATGGCGCAACCACCGGTCAATTAAATCAGGACGCGTTATTTTATTTACGCGCACGCGGCATCAGTGAAGAAGAAGCGATCAATATGTTGTTAGAAGGATATAGACGGGAAATATTACAACGTATTACGCATGAGGGGATCAAGTTAAGAATTCAGGAAGCATTATCATGCTAAAAGAAGACGCTAACCAATTGACGAGCATACTTACCTGTAAAAAGGATTTTCCGATTTTACAATCGAAAAATCGTAATAAACCACTCGTTTATTTGGATAGCGCTTCTACCGCACAAAAACCGCATGCAGTAATCAATGCGTTGTCTCATTTTTATGCGCATGATTATGCGAATATCCATCGTGGTATTTACGAATTGAGTGAGCGTGCCTCTGTTTTATATGAAAATGTACGTGTGAACGTTAAAAGATTCATTAATGCAAAAAGTGAAAAAGAAATTGTTTTTTTGCGTGGCGCAACCGAAGCTATTAATCTCATCGCGCAATGTTATGGGCGGCCACAGTGGCAAGCGGGCGATGAAGTAATCGTGAGTGAAATGGAGCATCACTCAAATATTGTGCCGTGGCTTTTGTTAAAAGAGCAAATTGGTATTGTTTTGAAGGTGATTCCTGTTTCAGCGTCTGGCGAACTTGATTTAGACACTTATCAAACCTTATTTTCAGCACGTACAAAATTAGTCGCCGTCACACACGCTTCGAATGTGTTAGGAACGATTAATCCAGTCAATGAAATGACGGCGATAGCGCATGCGCACAGTGTGCCAATTTTAATTGATGGCGCACAAGCTGTACCACACGTGGCCGTTGATGTTGCTGAAATAGATTGCGATTTTTACGTGTTTTCGTCACATAAAATGTATGGCCCAAGCGGTATCGGTGTTTTATACGCAAAAACAAAACATTTGCAAAACATGCCGCCCTATCAAGGCGGTGGCGGCATGATTGAGACCGTTTCATTTAATGAAGTGACCTTCGCGACCATACCGCAGCGTTTTGAAGCAGGTACGCCGGATATTGCAGGTGTTATTGCCTTTGGTGCGGCACTTGATTATTTAACGCGAATTGGCATGCTATCTATTTATCAACATGAAACGTCCATACTGAACGATGCACAAGCTAAATTAGCGATGATTCCGGGTTTGCGCATGATTGGCATGGCAAAAAATAAAGTTGGTGTGATTTCGTTTGTACTTGATCATATTCATCCACACGATGTTGGTACGGTACTTGATCATGAAGGGATTGCTATCCGTGCGGGACACCATTGTGCTATGCCATTAATGGAGCGCTTCGGTTTGCCAGCAACGGTGCGAGTATCGCTTGGTATTTATAATAACGAAAAAGATATTGATGCGCTGGTTGAAGCGATTTATTTAGCGAAGAGGTTATTTGACTAATGTCATTACGAGATTTATATCAAGAAATTATTATTGATCATGGCAAATCACCGCGCAATGTCGGCAAACTGACTGAAGCAACGCATGCGAAAGCAGGACACAATCCATTATGCGGTGATAAGTTAATGGTTTACCTTGTGCTTCACGATGAAATCGTCGATGAGGTTTTATTTGAAGGCAATGGTTGTGCGATTTCAATGGCATCAGCATCGTTAATGACAGAGATCGTGAAAGGCAAGCGTCTTTTAGAGGTGGAAGCGTTATTTACCGATTTCCACGATCTTGTGATAAGCGGTGTTGCGAATGAAGAAAAAAATATTGGAAAACTGGC
>Ga0155585_1009_pt1 | contig 10148 bp, 10 predicted proteins | sample RifCSPhighO2_12_FD_107242 | JGI IMG/M metagenome (GOLD analysis project Ga0155585, IMG submission 107242) | Gammaproteobacteria bacterium RIFCSPHIGHO2_12_FULL_43_28 | reverse complement strand
ATATTTTAGACACACTGCAGAGAAAAAATTATTTTTGGGAAATGATTACTGACTATGCCTAGCCCACTATTATCCTTAGAAGCGTTGCGCCCCTATTATGTTATTCGTGATACCAGCATGAAAAGTAGCATGTTCTTTTATGGTTCACGCATTTATGCAGAATTTAATACAGGTGAAAATTTTCATCCATGGGATAAGGTGGCGCCACATCTTTTTTTAGGCAAAATTCCTGGATCTATGCCGTTTATTTCTTCTATCTCGTCCCTATTTGCAGCCGATGAAAAGCAACAAGCGAAACAGATTTTTGATTATGTTACCTTACACGATGATTATCCGCTGAAATTAGTCGTGAGTGTTATTGAGTGCCATGAATTTGCCTATAGTGGTGTAATGCAGCCTATTGAATGGGACAAGTATGGTGTCAGACATCTTTTGCTACCAATTAAAGATGAAACAGCCGATCTCAGTAATGAATGCTTTTCGAAAGTAATCGAGATGATCGATGAAACGCATAAAATGGAAGGTTCTGTGTACGTACATTGCAAGGCGGGGATGGGGCGCAGTGCAACGGTATGTGCTATGTTTTTAGGGGCACGTGGTGATGAATCAATGCGCAAGATGGATGAGGTGGAAATAGAAGCTTATCTCAAATCTAAGCGTCTGCAAGTAGAATTAAAGCCGGTTCAGCGCAGGAAATTGGCAGAAATCATTAAATTATTAAGGTCCCAGGATGTAAAAGACAATGAGTTAGAAAATGAAGTTGCTTGTGATGATTTCGACATCCCTCCCGATATAAATCCAACCTCATTAAACGAAAGTATTACTGATTTCACAATTATTGATAAGACACCTCATGTTATCGGAGAGAAGCTAACCAGTGTAGAGATTAGTTCCAGTGATTTTAAGGATAAGGTTGTTCAGTCGTCTGATTCAGAGGATCGGGATGAGCTTCTAGATTTAAAGAAATATTTATCATCGTTGGAATTCAAAAATGCACTTATTCATTTTACTTCATTTAAGCAATTGGCGATAAAAGCCTGTCAAGGAGCGCCATCAATAAAGGAATTTTTCGAAAAAATTTATAAAGCTGAAAATGCTGACTGGATTTCCGACATGGCTAATCAAAAAGAGTTACTGGAATTATTTGAGGAGTGTACTTTTCTGACCGAGTTGAAGGATCATTTGGAACTATTGGATTTTAACACAGAAAGTATAGAACAAGTTTTTGCCGCATGCGATATGAATGGCAAGATTGAAATTGTTCGGTCACCATCAGCGTATGATTTTTATACCTATTAATCCAGCGCTTTTTACTCAAGTACCTCAGCAGCGCTAGGTAAATCACCGACGGTGACAATCTTGAGCGAATTGGTCCTGCCATGAATACCAATCAAATCACCTTTGGTAATAATGACTAAATCGCCATTTTTTAGAATATGACGCTCTTGCAATTCCTTAATTGCCGCTTGATTGAGTATGCGGCGGTCAATATGCGTTGCATCGAAGGGTAAAGCATAGACGCCGCGATAAAGCGTCATACGTCTTAACGTTTTCTCATGACGGCTCAAACCATAAACAGGAATCGCTGAATTAACGCGTGACATGAGAAGCGGTGTTGTTCCAGATTCAGTAAGCGCGATAATGGCTTTAATGTCGAGATGATTTGCCGTGTACATGGTCGCCATGGCAATCGCTTCATCAACGTAGCGAAGATCATTTTCTTTCGCTGTGTTTTTGGCACTGATGCCTGAATGCTTTTCTGCACTTAAACAAATTCTATCCATGGCAGCAACTGCTTTATCCGGATAGAGGCCGACGGCGGTTTCACCAGATAGCATCACCGCATCAGTACCATCCAGCACTGCATTGGCAACGTCTGATACTTCGGCACGGGTTGGAATCGTATTGTGTATCATGGTTTCCAGCATTTGTGTGGCGGTAATCACCGGTTTATTGAACCTGCGCGCTAATATAATAATTTTCTTTTGCACTGCAGGTAATTCCGCATCACCAATTTCAACTCCTAAATCACCACGTGCAATCATGACTGCATCAGACACTTCAGTAATGCTTTCGATGTTAGTCACGGCTTCTGAGCGTTCAATTTTAGCGATAATGCCCGGATTGCCGCCGGCGGCTTTCAATAAAATACGTGCTTCTTTAATATCATCCGCATTACGTGGAAACGAGACAGCAATATAATCTGCATCCAGTCGCACGGCTTCTTTGATATCAGCGCGGTCTTTATCAGTGAGTGCGGCCGCAGAAAGTCCACCGCCTTGGCGGTTAATGCCCTTATTGTTAGATAACTCACCGCCCACCATCACTTCACAGTGAATTTTAGTTCGTTCGCTTTTAACGACTTTCATGACCAGACGGCCATCATCGAGTAAGAGTGCATCGCCAGCGCGAACATCTTGCGGCAGATTTTTGTAAGCAAGCGAAACACAGTGTTCATCGCCCGCGTTTTCATCCATTTGCGTATCCAAAATAAAAGGCTGCCCCTCGCGAAGCAGAATTTTATTTTGTTTGAAGCGGCCAATACGAATTTTGGGTCCCTGGAGATCAACCAGGATCGCGACGGTGCGTTGGTGTTTTGCGGCGATTTCACGCACTTTACTAATGCGCTCTTCATGCATGCTGGCTTCACCATGGGAGAAGTTAGCACGAAAGACATCTGCTCCCGCCAAGATAACCCGCTCAAGCACTAATGGGTTATCTAGCGACGGTCCCAGGGTGACAACTATTTTCGTTCGGCGTAATTGATTCATGCAACTTTTTCGTCTCTGTTATTACGTTCTTCTAAGGCAGTAATCACGGGTAAGTTTTTGCCTTCAAGTAAGGTCAGAAACGCGCCGCCGCCAGTAGAGATGTAGTCGATGTTTTGGGCAATATTATATTTTTCAATGGCAGCAAGCGTATCACCTCCGCCGGCAACTTTAAAGGCTTTACTGTCAGCAATCGCTTTAGCAAGCGCTTCAGTGCCATGCGAGAACTTTTCGATTTCAAATGCACCGATAGGGCCGTTCCATAAAATGGTCTTTGCTTTTTTGATGATGCTCGCAAAGTTTTTAATGGTATCAGGGCCAATATCAAAGACTTTTTCATTATCATCGATTTGTGAAACGAGTCTGATGTAGTCTTCTGAATCTTCTGAGAATCGTTCAGCAACGACCACATCCACCGGCAGTGGGATTTCAGCTTTACGTTCTTTTGCTTCCAGGGTTAAACGCTCTGCTTCATCAATGAGATCAGGTTCATGCAATGACTTGCCGACGGGATAACCGTCTGCTGCGATGAACGTATTAGCAATACCGCCGCCAATAATGAGGTAATCGACCTTTTTGACCAAGGAATCAAGGAGGGCAAGTTTGGTTGATACTTTTGATCCACCGACAATCGCCACTACTGGATGTGCCGGTTTTTCCAGGATTTTAGCAAGCGCTGTTAATTCAGAAATCAATAAGGGGCCAGCGCAAGCACGTTTTGCATATTTGATGATGCCGTAAGTCGATGCTTCCATGCGATGCGCGGTCGCAAAAGCATCCATGACATAGATATCACAAAGGGACGCCATTTTTTTGGAGAGCTCAACGTTATTCTCCATTTCTCCATGATGGAAGCGGACATTTTCCAGCAGGACGATTTGTGCGTCTTTCATGTCAAAACCGCCAATCCAGTCTTCAATGAGTGGGACTTCTTGTTTTAGCAGGAGAGAAAGCTGCTGTGCGATAGGGGCGAGTGTGAAGGCCTCACGCGGCGACGCATTGGTGGGTCTGCCAAGATGTGACATGAGCATGACTTTTGCGCCTGCTTTCAACGCTTGTTTAATCGTTGGGAGGGCGGCCCGAATACGCAGGTCGCTGGTGATTTTGCCATTTTTCATTGGCACGTTGAAGTCTTCACGAATTAAGACTCGCTGTCCTTTGAGATCAAAGTCAGACATCTTGGGGATAGGCATGCACATTGCTCCTTAAATAACCAGTTGGTCTTGCTGAATTTATTGCATAACAGAAAGAAAAACAATACTGTTAAGCACTATGCAACACTTATTAAAAAAATTCTTACACCTAGAGTCATCAAGCGGCATCATTTTGTTCGCCATGGCAGTGCTTGCGATGGTGCTCATGAATTCGCCGCTCGCCTATTTATTACAGGAATTTATCGATACGTCACTCTTTTGGATCAATGAAGGGCTGATGGCGATTTTCTTTCTGCTGGTAGGGCTTGAGTTAAAGCGCAGTTATTTGGAAGGGGATTTGTCCCAGGTGTCGCAAGTCGCTTTGCCAGGCATTGCTGCGATTGGCGGCATGCTTATTCCCGCTTTATGTTACGTCGCTATTAATTATGATAATCCGACCACCCTCCGGGGATGGGCAACGCCGGTTGCGACGGACATTGCCTTTGCCCTAGGCGTGTTATCTCTTTTTGGACAGCGCGTGCCCCCCGCATTAAAACTATTTTTGATGGCGCTTGCTATTTTTGACGATGTGGGCGCTATTCTCATTATCGCCTTCTTTTATACCTCCAAGCTGTCTTTTTTATTATTGTTAGAATCGGGTCTTTTTGCGTTTACGCTTTACTTGCTTAATCGACTGGAGGTCAAGGCATTGTTGCCTTATCTCGTCCTTGGCATCGGGCTTTGGTTTAGTTTGTTGCATTCTGGTATTCACCCCACCATTGCGGGTGTGATACTGGCGTTGACCATCCCGGGCGATGGCAATTCGCCCACTTCGCCGCTGCATCGATTAGAGTTGAGGCTGCACCCCTGGGTTGCTTATCTCATTATGCCGCTCTTTGCACTCGCGAATGCCGGGTTTTCCTTCGCCAATATTGCATTGAATGATATGACGGATGTGGTGGTGATTGGCATTATCGCCGGGCTTTTTATAGGAAAACAAGTTGGGGTGATGGGGTTTGCCTCACTTTTGATCCGCTTAGGGTTTGCGAAATTACCTGATAAAAGTACCTGGTGGATGTTGTACGGCGTTGCGTTGCTATGCGGGATTGGTTTTACTATGAGCTTGTTTCTTGGTACGCTTTCATTCCAAAATAGGGCTAATTATTTAGCAGAAGTTCGATTGGGTGTCCTGATCGGGTCTTTGTTATCTGGTCTATTGGGGTCGCTTGTATTGTATCTTGCTTTTTCGCAACGGAAAAAGAAATCTGCGTAGGAGAAACGTCGTTGAGAACGGTTTACTCAGGAAAAATACCCTTAATGCAGCGTATTGCTGGTTGGTCCATTCATGCATTCACCGCGAGCGGTGCATTTGTCGGTTTGTTGTCCCTCTCCGCTATTTATCAGCATAACTTTTTGTTTGCATTATGGTTGATGGGTGCTGCCATTTTTATTGATGCGATCGATGGCATGATGGCGCGTATGATCAATATCAGACAAGCGGTGCCTGATATTGATGGCGCATTACTCGATAATATTGTCGATTTTTTCAATTACACTTTAGTTCCCTGTTTTTTCCTTCTCGTCACCAATTTATTGCCCTCGCCGTGGAAACTGATCTGTGTGATGGCGATTACGTTTGCCTCTGCCTATCAATTTACCCAAGTCGATGCAAAAACATCGGACCATTTTTTTAAAGGCTTTCCGAGTTACTGGAACATTGCCGTGTTTTACCTGTTTTTTTGGCAGATGAGTCCCATGACTAATATGGTAATTTTACTATCGCTTGCTGTCTTGAGTTTTATTCCAATTAAATATGTTTATCCTTCCCGATTAGATTACTTGACCGATAATAAATACCTACGGTATGGCATGGCTATCATCACCATTTTTTGGGGAGCGGCAACCTCAGGCTTGCTATGGATTTATCCTTCCTCCAATCATGTACTCGTTGCGATTTCGGTTGGGTATATTCTGTTATACATTGGCATCAGCCTCTATCGTACGTATGCGCCATTGACTGGCCCGGTGTTTGCAGAAGAATGAAACCCGCACGCATTTTAGTCACGGGCGGTGCTGGTTTTATCGGCTCTCACACCGTCGATGCCTTGTTGCGGGAAAACAGGGAAGTCGTGGTGCTCGACAATTTGTTCTCCGGTAGACTCAATAACCTTGATCTCGCCCACCCGAACCTCGAATTCGTCGAAGGGGACGTGCTTGAATATCCGCTCCTCGTGGATCTTTTGACGGGTTGTGATGCGGTATTGCATCTTGCGGCCATCGCCTCCGTTCCTCTCTCGATTGAAAAACCGATTTATTCATTTCAAGTGAATACACAGGGTTTTTTGCACGTGCTGCAAGCTGTGTATGAAGCTAAACGGCCTATTCGGTTAGTGTATGCTTCTTCAGCCGCGGTTTATGGCGAGGCGGCAGTACTACCGTGCCTTGATACAAAGCCCCTTGACGGCGTTGTGTTATCCCCCTATGCCTTACAAAAAAGGCATATCGAGCAGTATGCGGATTTGTATCAGCGGCTCCATGGGACCAAGAGTCTTGGCCTGCGCTACTTTAATGTCTACGGCGAACGACAAGACCCAGCTTCCCCCTATTCAGGCGTGATTAGCCGCTTTTTATCGCTTTATCAGCAAGATAAAGCGTTGACGATTTTCGGTGATGGGCAACAGTCGCGTGATTTTATTCACGTGCAGGATGTGGCGAGAGCGAATTGCCTCGCTCTGCAAAGTGATTATGCCGGCCAGTTAAATATTGCGACGGGCCAGTCTGAAACCCTGTTGGATCTCATTCAATCTATTGAAGCCGCCGGTGGCAGGCGGGCGAATCTGACATTTGCCCCTGCAAGTGCAGGTGATATCCAATCCTCTTATGCAGCAACACAACTCGCCCTACAGCAGATCGATTTTTGTTATACTATCGCGCTCGGTCAAGGCATGCGGCGGATGGTTAGCTAGAATGAAGGGGGCGAAATGAACAAAACAACTGATCAAGCTTGTAAAAGGCGTGTTTACGATATTACACAAGCTGACTTGCCATTAGCTTGTCCGCCCAAGGATAAACGTGTGTGGGATGCGCACCCACGGGTTTATTTACCGCTTGAACAAGCAGGCGAAGTGGTTTGCCCGTATTGCGGCGCCACCTACGTGTTAAAAGAGTAGCGCATGACTGATCGTATACTTATCATCGGTCCCGCCTGGGTGGGCGATATGGTCATGGCGCAAACCCTCTTCAAGCTGCTGAAAAGTAAGCAGCCTGATGTCATGATTGATGTGCTTGCTTCACGCTGGACCTTCTCCTTATTGGGCCGTATGCCGGAAGTCGCTAAAGCGATTGAGATGCCCATTGGTCACGGTGAACTGAAGCTTAAGACACGGTTTGCTTTGGCAAGAGCGCTCGCTAAAGAAAACTATGATCAAGCGATTGTGCTGCCAAATTCGTTTAAATCAGCCCTCATTCCCTGGTTGGCGCGCATCCCAAAACGCACGGGGTGGGTGGGCGAAGGCCGTTATTTTCTGTTGAATGATAGTCGCCGCTTAGATAAAAATCGCTACCCATTGATGATAGAACAATACATGGCACTCGGGCTCACAAAAGATGAACCGCTGCCAATCAAGTATCCTTATCCTGCTTTTCACCTCAAAAAAGAAGATCAGGCAGCGGCGCTTTTAAAGTATAGTCCGACGTATCGCGGACGTCCTATCTTGGCATTATGTGCTGGCGCTGAATTTGGCCCCGCGAAACGCTGGCCGGCTGAATATTATGCCGACGTTGCCCGGCAAAAATTAGCAGATGGTTGGGATGTCTGGTTATTTGGCTCACCCAACGATCTTCCCATTACCGAGCGCATTATGGCGCTGACCGATGACCGTTGTGATCATTTGGCCGGCCGACTCGAATTGGCCGAAACCATTGATTTACTGTCACTGACGTCGGGGGTCGTGACGAATGATTCAGGCTTAATGCATATAGCGGCAGCGTTAAATAAGCCACTGGTGGCCCTCTATGGCGCCACCAGCCCTGCGTTTACCCCGCCTTTATCCGAGGGGGCGACCATCCTTAAGCTTAAGCTTGAATGCTCGCCCTGCAAGCAGCGTACCTGCATTTTCGGCCATTACCGCTGTTTGCGTGATTTGACCCCCGATCGCGTCTTGAAAACCCTATCAGCCTGGGGGCATGAATAATGCGTGTATTGCTGATAAAAACGTCTTCAATGGGTGATTTAATTCATACCTTGCCCGCGTTGACCGATGCGGGGAAAGCGATACCAGGGATAATTTTCGATTGGGTCGTTGAAGAATCTTACGCTGATTTGCCCAAGTGGCACCCGTTGGTTGATCGTGTTATTCCGATTTCATTGCGGCGTTGGCGTAAACAACCGATCGCACGCACAACGTTCCATGAGTGGCGAGCACTGCGAGAGCGATTAGCGCAAAAAAAATATGACCTTATTTTGGATGCGCAAGGATTAGTGAAAAGTGCTTTCCTGACGTATGCGACCAAGGGCGTACGCGCGGGACTTGATTTTCAATCTGCACGTGAAGGGCTTGCATCGTTTGCTTATCAGCGCAAATGCAAAGTGAATTTTTATCAGCACGCAGTCATGCGTATGCGCTTGCTCTTTAGCCAAGCACTTCATTATCCGCTGTCAACGACGCTGCCCGATTTTGGTATCAGTCAGCAGCAATTTCAAACGGAGTCCACGCAGGAAAATTATCTCGTCTTTTTGCACGGCACCGCGTGGGCGACGAAAGAATGGCCGGAGAGTTATTGGGTGCAACTTGCGCGTTTTGCTGAAAAAGCCGGCTATCGCGTTAAAGTGAGTGGATATACCCAGGAAGAAGTCGCGCGAGCACAGCGCATCGCAAATCAATCAGCCGCCGTTCACGTCATGCCGCGTTTAAATTTAACCGAGATGGCCGCACTGTTAGCGGGCGCGAAAGCAGTGATTTCGGTGGATACGGGGTTTGGTCATCTTGCTGCAGCGCTCAATGTGCCAACCGTTTCAATGTACGGCCCAACTAATCCTGATTACACTGGTGCACTCGGTCAGCGATCGCAGCTTATTTCAGCTGATTTTCCCTGCGCACCATGTTTAAGCCGCAGTTGTCAATTTGATAAAAAGCATCCTAAACAGTCTGCCGTATTTCCCGCTTGTTTTGGCAGCATTCCGCCTCTGAAAGTGTGGAGTGTGTTGCAGCAGCTTGTCATCTAACGTTTATTGCCGCTTTTTTTCAAAACCCTGGATGCCAGCTAAAAGCACGCTGGCATGACATTCATTTTCGGACTGTCATGCCAGCCGCACGCTTGATAGTTAGCAGGCGTTGTTACTACACTCGCCCATTTTACCCATATCACGCATGATTATCGCATTACGATCTGGCAGTATGTCGCGTCTTGACGGATAAGAAGTGATTTGAATACGGCTATTTTGGCGGATGCCTTTGTTGGTATAGGTATTTGCGATCGGGAAATAATCCCCATAACCCACGTATTTCAGTTTGCGTGAAGGCTCGATACTTTGACTTCTAAATTCATTAATTCCTGCTTTCCACAAATAAGCAGCGACTTCCCTTGCTCTTTTTTGTGAAAGCACTTGCTCGCGTTGCGGGCGATTAAAGCCGCTCGTATTGCCAGAGATGAGGATGTTATTGTTCGGATAACGGTTAAGAACGGCAACGACGCTATCTAAAATGGGTTCTGCATTTTCAGTGAATTCCGCTGTATTCACCTCAAATAAACTATCGGTTGGTATGTAAATACCGACATATTGGCCGTTTTTATAAACTTGACCGCCCGCATCTATCACACCGCTTGAATCGTAGCGGAGCGTCGTGACGTAGTAACCTAGTGCCCCGCCACCGATACCAGCAAAGGCCATTAACGGTTTGGGGCCACCCAATGCCGCGACGGCACCTGCACCGGTCAGAGCGCCGACGCCCGCACCCACTGGGCTGCCCGTCGTGTGATTGTTACTGATGAAGGGGTTGTAAGAGCAACTCATTAAAAGTAGTTGCGCAAATCCGATAAGGGCGAGACGTGTGACATTCCATTTCATATGACATCTAATCCTGAGAAAGTTTTACCAATTATAGCGGAAGTCTGCGGTTAAAAACATTGCCTTGCTTAAAACCTAAAGAGGATATCTTTTTTCCGCGCCGACCAAATAGGGCGATTTTTAGCAGATCTTGTGGTAAGCAACCGACACTCGTATGATAACAATGAAAGCCATTTTTTC
>Ga0155585_1008_pt1 | contig 10177 bp, 9 predicted proteins | sample RifCSPhighO2_12_FD_107242 | JGI IMG/M metagenome (GOLD analysis project Ga0155585, IMG submission 107242) | Gammaproteobacteria bacterium RIFCSPHIGHO2_12_FULL_43_28 | reverse complement strand
CGAAGCAGAAAGCGATATTTATTTGAATCATTATATGCGTGTATGGAGAGAAGCAACGCTTTCATGGACAAATACCAGTTCCAACGATTATCCAGGTTATACGGGATTAGCGGAGGTGCTTTCACAAAATACTCCGCAAAAAATGCGCGATCATTGTCAAGCGATGGTGGGTGACCCTGAAACGATTCTTACAAAAACAAAAGCGCTCATTGATTTACTCAAGATTGATCAACTACTCTGGCAAATAGATTTTGGTGCGCAACCACTTGCCTCGTCGATGAAAACGATTAGCTTGTTTAATCAATTTGTACAGCCACAGCTTAACTAAGGATTACGTTATGTCATTATTCTACGAATTCAAAACGCTCAGTAAATTTGCTTTGCCGCTTACCTTGTCATATCTCATCAACTCGGCGGCAAGTCTTATTACCATGTATTATATTGCGCGATTAGGCGCTGATGCGCTCGCCTCAGGTGCCATCATCACAAGCACGTATGGTCTTATCACTATGATGATCACTTCAATCCTTTTTGCAGTGAGTATTCAAGTATGCAGGGCCTACGCAACAAATGAGCATGGCCAAATTGCATCTATCTTCTATTCTGCTATTGCTATCGTGACGTTAATTGCATTACCACTTACTTTCATTTTATGGAATTTTACCGACGTATTATATTTATTGAAACAACCAAAGCCTATCTCCCTTCTCGCGGGTCATTATTTCCGCGGCATTGCCTTTGGGTTTCTACCTAGTTTAATCAGTGCAGTGTACATACAACTTTTTATGGGCATGCGTTTATCACGCATCATTCTTACCTTTACCACCGTATCAGTTTTTATCTGCGGATTGTTAAGTTATCTATGCATTTTTGGATATGGTCACTTCCGTGGTATGGGTATGTTTGGAGCAGGGTTAGCAAATTCAATGACTGCGTGGATTAATTTAGCGTTTATTATCAGTTATACCATTTACTCAAGTAAATTTTCAGCATTCAAACTCTATGATATTAATTCCATCTGCTTTAACTCAATAGCTTCATTATTAAAACTTGGTTTACCGATTTCAGTGCAATACTCCACTGAATTAGCTGCCTTTGCCTTGATTACTTATCTGATTGGCATCGTCGGTAAAGAGGCGTTAGCGGCCCAACAAATTGCTATGCAATGTGCAATCCCGGTGATCATGTTCGTCATGGCTGTTTCACAATCAGGTTCAATACTCGTAAGCCAGGCACTTGCCAAAAATCAACGCGCACCTATTGCTGATATTAGTAATGCCAGCTTGCTCCTTGGTTTTATTCCAATGATGATTATCGCTGTTATCTACCTATTTTTCCCTAAATCACTCATTGGCATCTATCTTAATATTCATGATGCAGCCAATCTAAACACTATTCATTTAGCTAAAACTATTTTGTTTATCGCCGCATTCACACAATTATTTGATAGCGGTAGAAATATTGCCGCGGGATTGCTAAGAGGTTTAGGTGACGCCACGACCAGCATGTGGACAGGGTTATTATCTTGCTGGGTCATTGGTATCCCAGCTGCCTTATGCTTTGGATTCATTTTATCGTTAGGCGCACCAGGCATACGGATTGGCATGCTATTTGGTATTTTAGTGGGGTGTATTCACTTAATCAGTACGCTTTATGCGCGTCGTATGACTAACCAACTATTGGCTATTGAGACTGAAGCAGAATGACAGCCAGTCGATCAGATGCTTAAGCCACACCCGTCGCAGTGAAAGTCGCCGTGCTTGAACTAGGCCCTGTCAGCGTGCAGGTGACAGTGGCATCGGCAGCGACCGCGGCTGAAGTGATGGTATAACCACTGGGCAAGCCTCCCTGCAACGCATTCGCGACATCAGTGCAATTGGCTACCGCCACCCCTAACGAGCTACTCAATTTTCTTGCAGCGTAATTACTGGCATTGGCGGATGACAATGCACCCGCAACACCACTAGTGGCCGCACTCTGGGCGCTGGAAGAAAGATCGATAAAACGTGGGATGGCGACGGCTGCTAATATGCCTATGATCGCGATCACAATGATTAATTCAATCAAGGTGAAGCCAATTTGGCGTGCATGAGAACGCATTAGCTAATCCCGGTTGCCGTAAAAGTGGCACTGGTTGAGGTCGGCCCATTTAAAGTGCAGGTGACGGTCGCATCCACCGCTACTGCAGCTGCTACTATAGTATACCCTGTTGGCACCCCGCCTTGCATTGCATTTGCGATATCCGTGCAGTTTGCGACTGGGATCCCGAGGCTGCCCTTTAATGTCCGTGCTGCATAATTGCTGGCATTAGCTGCGGACAATGCCCCAGCGACAGAAGTGGTTGCAGCAGTCTGCGCCTCTCCGGAAAGGTTAATATAGCGCGGAATGGCGACAGCCGCTAAAATGCCAATAATCGCAATGACTATAATTAATTCGATTAGGGTAAACCCTGATTGTCGTAAATGCGTGCGCATATGCATACTCCTTGAAGATAACTTCTAATGCTTAATTAAATCTATCATATTCCATACTGGTAAATAAATACCCAAGGCAACAATTAAGATCAAAACCGCCACAATCGCGATTAAAATAGGCCCAACAACATCATTGATTCGCTTGATATCGTATTGGATTTCTTCACTGTGAAAGTGGGCAATATAATCGAAAGCAGGAGCGAGTTCACCGTTTCTTTCTCCCACTGCAAGGATTTGAGTTTCAAGTGTCGTCATCAGATCAACTTTTTCAATGGCTTGCGTGAATGACACGCCGCGTTCGATGTTTGCACGCATGATGACAAGCTGCTTAGTAATATAGGTATTTGCGATGGTATCTTTCGTCAAGGCCAATCCTTGCGGTAATGAAATACCCGAAGAGAGCACAATAGAAAGTGAATCGCAAAGACGAATTAAATAAATGCGTCTTAACATTTTACCGGAGAAGGGGATTTTGAGTAAAAAATAATCCCAGCGCAATTTGCCACGCTCTGTATGGATATAGCGGTAGAGTAATATAGCTGCGATGAGTAATGCGGCCAGTAAAACCAAACTATAATTAACGAAAAAATTTGACGTGCTAATCAAAATACGCGTTTGCCAAGGAAGCGGCATATTGAGACTGACATAAAACGTAGCGAAAGTGGGGATGACAAATAAATTTAATATCAGCAATGCGACGATTACTGCGGAAAAGATGAAGATGGGATAACGAAACGCAGCTTTGACTTGTTTCATCGTTTGCACTTCAAAATCTAAATAACGTTCGATATGCGCAAACGCTTCGCTCAGTTTGCCTGTGTTTTCACCGATTTGAATAAGACTAATGATAAGCGGCGAAAAAATATCGGAATATTGCTTCATGGAATTGGCTAGGCTTTGGCCTTTTTCGATTTGCCTGATAATCCCATGTATGGCATAAGCAAGCCGGTTGCTGCGTATATGCATGGATAATTGCTGTAATGAAGTAATGATCGGTACGCCTGCTCGGTGTAGTAATTTCATTTGGCGTGAAAAGACTGCTAATTCACTGAGATGAAAACTATCGCCTTGTAACCAATCACGTATTCGTTTCTGATAAGGTTGTTTTGTTGATTCAGATTTAATCTCAATGACAATAATGCCTTCTCGAGTGAGATCGAGATTTAAACTGTCGGCACTATCAGCATTGCGTTGGCCAACCAATAATCGTCCCGTTTTGTCACGGCCGCGAAAATGAAATTGCGGCATATTAAATTTCTCCCATCATGCGCATGACTTCATCGATTGTAGTGACGCCTTTTTCGGCTAACTCAATACCACTGATGAGCAATGGGTGGTATAACGGCTGTTTTTTCGCCGATTCGATAAATTTGCCTAAGTCTTGTTGGCGTATGCCATCAGCGAGTTCTGCGGTAACGGGTAATAATTCAAAAACGGCGGCTCGTCCGCGATAACCGGTATAATTGCAGCGTGAGCAGCCTATGCCTGCTTTAAATTTCGCAGCTGCAATATCTGATATACCAGAAGCATCGAGCCAAACTTTTTCTGCTGGTAATAAGTCATGCTCTTGAGAGCACTCGCGGCAAATGCGCCGGACCAAGCGTTGCGCAACCGCTGCACGTAAGACACTTGCAACTAAATAACCTTCCGCACCCATATCCAGTAAGCGGGTTGCAGAACTAATTGAGTCATTGGTATGTAATGTAGCCAGCACTAAATGTCCAGTCATAGCTGCACGCAGTGCAATTTCTACCGTTTCTTGATCACGCAATTCACCAATCATAATAATGTCAGGATCTTGGCGAAGAATTGAGCGCAAGATAGTTGCAAACGTGAGATTGATTTTGGTATTGACTTGAATTTGGTTGATGCGCGGCATCCGATATTCTACGGGGTCTTCAACAGTGATAATTTTATCACCTGGTTTATTTAATGCATTAAGTGAAGCATACATAGTGGTGGTTTTGCCGCTGCCGGTTGGGCCAACAAATAAAATTAAACCATAAGTTGCGGTTAATAATTGCCGATAATATTCATAAATATCCGTTGGCATTCCTAATCGATCAAGTGTAATTAATTCTTCAGCTTGATTTAATAAACGCAAAACCACAGATTCACCAAATTGGATGGGAATAGTTGAGACACGAACATCATAATATTTTTTTCCTATGTGCATCGTGAAACGCCCATCTTGTGGCAAACGTTTTTCGGCGATATCAAGTCCTGACATCAATTTAATCCGTTGCACTAACGCTTGGGAGATAGATTGCTCTGACAGGGTTTGTTCTTGCAGCACCCCATCCACCCGTAAACGAATTCGTAAAACCTTTTCGTCAGGTTCAATATGAATATCAGTTGCATTAACTTGTGCTGCATCTTGAAAGATGGAACGCAGTAAATTGACAACCGGTAAATCTTCGCTAGCCGTATCTTTTGTGTCTGGCAATTCAGTCGCAAGATTAGGCTTTAATTCCTCAGATAAGGTTTCAGCGTAATGGGTAATTTCATCAGCACGGCGATAGACTGAATTGAAAAGACTTAATAAATCTTCTTCACGTATCAAGGCGATATTAATTTTTTTCCTGAGCAGGCGGTTTACTTCATCTTGCGCAATAATATCTAACGGATCAACCATGCCGACCAGATAACTATTTTCCTCTTGTTTGAGTACGATCACCCGATAGTGTCGCGCAGAAAATTCGGGCAATAATTTAATGACTTCCTGGCTAATCGGAAAATGCTTTAAATCAATATAAGGAATATGTAATTGTTCCGATAACAGTAATAATAATTGCTCTTCTTTAATATAGCCAAGTTCAACTAATAGCTCGCCAATTTTCTTATCGGATTTTTTTTGCAGATTAATGGCATTATCTAACTGTTCACGAGTAATTAACTCTTGTTGTAAGAGCATTTCAGCCAAATAAGTTTTTTTAGCTCTATGCATTATTCGCATCACCCAAGGCTTCGAGGCGCGTTTGCAAAACGGTAGATGAGTTGGGACTCAGGTTTCCCTCGGCCTGAGCTTTAGTATAAGCAGACAATGCATTTTTTGGCCTGCCTAGTTTTTCTAGCACCACCCCTAAGCCAAACCACCAATTCCCATTATGCGGATCAATTTTCAACAGTTGCTGGTAAATACCCATGGCCAGTTGATGATGGTTTAAACGGTCGTACAGGGCAGCCATAAAAGCATGATAATCGGGATCATCATTCATGGCGGGTGATGCGCTTTGTAATAAAGCCAGGGCTTCACCAATTTTTCCTTGATCTGTCATGATTCTGGCTTTCAATTCAATGAGCGGCGTGAAACTTGGATTTAACTGCAACCCAGCGTTAATTACCATATTAGCTTTTATCTGCTCGCCTTGATTGAGTAAGATGGCAGCGAGTGAAACCCTGGCTTTTTGAAATTCAGGTGCAATTTTTATTAGCGACGTTAAACGTTCAATGGCTAATTGTAATTGACCACTGTCTAAGGCAGCTAACGCAGCGTGATATTGCCCAGACAATAAACTTTGCAACGCTTGCGTTTTAACCGCATTATTTTCTAGCGAGGTTTCAATATCTGGCGTTTTTTGTGCATAAGCAATGGCAATCGTTAATTGTGGATTTTTATCCGCGTCTTCTAAATTAGCGTATTTAACCGCGGCACCCGGTTGTAACACAAGTTTAAATTGCAAATCTTTGCCAACCTGCTTTACTGCCATATGCGAAATTGCCGTTGTTAAATACTTAACTGGCGGTAATTCCGATTCTAGTTTGGCGCGTTCAAGTGTAATTGAAAATTCATGCTGACTCTCATTGCTTGTGATGTGATAAAGTGCTGCATGTTTGAGTAAAAAAGCAAGTTCGGTCATATTGTCTTTGACTTGCAAAGTAATCCCTGTGATGGCAACAGGTTCTAACCAGGCGGTTTGTTGGTCCGATATTGGGGCTGCATTGCTGAAGTTTTTCTGTTGCGGAATTATCGCAGCATCATGCATTTTTTTGTGCGGTACCGAGTGTACGAGATAAAAATAAATCAGGCCAAATACAAATAACAAGGGAATCACAGATAAAAATTTTAACAATGATGAATGTTCAATGGTTGGCACATGTTTCTCAAACAAGGGAATGTGGTGAGTGCGCTGTTCCCGCCCTTGTCGCATTTCAAGATCTTTGAGCATTTCATTAATCAAACTCATGCGAGCCTACTTCCTAAATAAAACAGCGCAGAAATCGCGAGGAAAGATAAAGTCACAGTCACGAAATACAGGATTGCAGGCTTATAACGATGCAATGCATAAACCGATTCAGTATCCTTCACTGCGAGCCGCATGGTCTTGCGATTAACTTTGCGTTCACCACGTCCATAAGCCGCTAACATGGCTTTGTGCGAAAGAATGTTTACCATGCGCGGTATGCCATCGCTCGCGCGATATAACATATTTTTTGCACGTTGGGTGAACAAATTGTTGTAGGTATAGCCGGCAACCGCAAGCCGATGGTGCAAATAAATATCGAGATCATCGCGGCTCATGAGTGGCAGCCGATAAGAAAAACTAATACGCTGTTTTAATTGGCGGAATTTGCTTTGCGCCAAACGTTCATCTAATTCAGGTTGAGCAAATAACACAACTTGCAATAATTTGGCGCTCTCAGTTTCAAGGTTGGTGAGTAAGCGTATCGTTTCTAAACTGTCATCACTTAGTGCCTGAGCTTCGTCAATTAAGAACACGACTTTTTTGCCATTCGCATGAAGTTTAATCAAGTGTTGGTAAATGGCAGTGATGAGTTCATGTTGGTCTTGCCATTCGACAGGATCAAGACCTAATTCACGCGCAAATGCTTTACGAATTTCTACCGGTGTTAAGTCGGGATTGGGAATGTAGGCGGTGACATATTCACTACTCAGGCTTTCCAATAATTTTCTGCATAATAAGGTCTTTCCAGAACCGACTTCGCCAATGATTTTAATAAAACCCTCGCCGCTCGTGATGCAAAATTCTAAGGTATTTAAAGCACCTTGATGGCCTTTGAGTTGGCAAAAGAAATGCGGGTTGGGCGTTAAACTAAATGGCAGTGTCGCTAGCTGGAAAAATTCCTGATACATAACACGTCCTTATTCATTTTCAGCACGTTCTCCCTCATTACCAAATACTTTTGGTAATCCACCGCTATGGAAGGGCCTCCGCATAATTTGGAAAGTGCGTTTCTTGTCTTCCAAACTTTCAATTTGCGCTTTATTCGTTGCAACAACTGGGCGCAGTAAAATGACTAATTCAGATTTAATTGATCTTTGTTTGGTGCGGCGAAAAGCGGCGCCAACAAATGGCAGCTTACTGATCCAAGGTGTTGAGACCAACTGTTCGTCCATCAAGTTTTGCATCAGTCCGCCGATCACGATCACTTGCCCACTCTTCGCGCGCACGATGTTATCTGATTCGCGAATGGTGCTGCGCGCAAGCGGCAGCGTCAGGTTATTGGGCGAGCCCGTCGTGCTCGTCCCTAGCCCGATGACTTTGGTTTGTTCGGTGACTTTACTTATACTGGGATGAATGTGCAGCACAACGTCATTATCTCTACTGATTTCCGGTGTGACGTCTAAAGTGACGCCAGAAAAAAACGGTGTCAGCGCTACATCTTGTGAGGGGAGCGTGTTCGTGCCGATAATCGTGTTTGAGGTTGATACGCCCGTCACAAAAAATTCATCTTGCCCAACTTTAATGACGGCTTTTTGATTATTGATGGTTGCAATATGCGGGCTAGATAACACTTGTACATTGCCTTGGGTCTGCAATAACTGAACCAACGCTTTGAAATTGCCGTTGACGCGGATGGCAAAAATCCCATTTAATTCTTTCAATTCTGTATCTGGAAATGCGCTCGTCGCTTGTTGGCCGATACCGCCTTCGGTATTGCCGCTATGCTCAATCGCGGCTTTTGCAGGATTGCCAAGAATACTCCAATCGATGCCCGCTTGGTAGCCATCATCTAACTGGACTTCGAGGATTTTAGCTTCCAAAATGACTTGCCGATTCAAACTCGATTGCAAGCTATTGACGTAGGTTGCAACCCGGTGCAATTCGCGCGGATAAGCGTGTACTGCAATAATGCCCGCTTCTTTATTGACGGTGACGCTGCGTCCGCCTTCTTTGCCAACCAAATTTTCTATCGCACTGCCTATCGTTTTCCAAAATTCTATTTCTGATTTTGTTTCAATACTGCTAATCGTACCTAAGCCTTCAGGCTGCGATCCGCTGCCCAAAACAGGCGCTGACGGGGTAAAGCTAGAAGTGCCACCCACTGCGACAGTACCAACTTTATTGCTGACTTGACCAGTTGTCAGCTGTGTATAAGAGTGGCCAGTACGCTTGATATCGAGATAATTGAGGTGAAAAAGCTGTGTTTCAAGTTGTGGCGGCTGGATTTCATATCCATATGATGTGCGGCGATATTCATAGCCATAGATATCACGCACGGCATCCATGGCTTGTCGAATAGTGACATTTTTCAGTTTCAACGAGATATTACCGGTGATATCGGGATGGACCACCATATTATAAGTGGTGCCAGCGACCAGCCCTATAAAAAATTCTTGCGCGGGTATATTGCTGGCCGTCACATCAAAGCGCGGCACTTGGGATCTCGCTGGGATGAGGTAGCGCGATAATGGAGGCAGCAAAGCGGCGTTGACTGCTTGCGGCAATTTTTTTGGCTTCACCACGCGTGGCTGCGTGAGCGCTTGGTCGTCGTCTATGCTTTTTTGAACGATGGTTTGGATTGCATCGACAGACGTTCGATGTCGTGGATGAATGGTATGGCAGCCCACAAGCAGCAGGCTGAAACAGGTGAATGCAATGGTGGCTAGTCTACCCTTTCCCTTGGCTGGGAGAAAAACAGCTAATCCGCGCATCAGTGAAGCAAAACGTAGCTTAAAAACCATCCCTGTCCCTTCTCCGTTTGACCGGCTCAATCAATGTGAGCGTTTCCTTGGTATTGCTCGGTCCCAATAACTCTACAGTATAGGGCGTGATGGCAGTCACAGTAAATCCATTTATTGTTCCGCCAAGTTTGACAGCTTGTCCGGAAATAATTGCCAACCGATATTGCGGGTGAATAAAGACGGCAGTCAGCATGAGCGGCTTTGGCAGATTGCCCTCTCTCTGTAGCGTGGCCAACACCGCTCTGGGCGGCCGCGTTGGGTCTAGCAAGGCTGCGGCGCTGCCAAATGGCGGCAAACAGCTGAGCAATAAGACCAGGAAGCCAATGTCACGTTTTTTCATATAAAATTGCTAACTCCAACTCAATTTTCGCAATGGGGTATTGCACGACTTGATAAGAGAGCGAAGTCCAGTGCAGCGTGGGCAGCGCTTTTTCGAGCCCGGTCAGAAAATCCAGCGTATCGAAATAATTGCCATAGAACACGATTAATAATCGTTGCTGATAAAGTTTTGCTGCCAAGGAGTTGCCATTCGTCGATTTATATTCTGATTCAGGAAAATTTTTGATTTGCGCAATGGTAATGGCTGGATTAATTTCTAAAATAGATCTTAATATGTTTTGCCATTCATCCTGGGATGGCGTATGGATGAGCCGGCTATATTTAGTTTGCATGGTTTGCAATAATTTATTTTGCTGCTGCCAGGTTTTATACAGCGGGCTCTCGCCAATTTTCTTTAACACATCAATTTGCAATTTTGTTTGTATTTGCTGTTGTT
>Ga0155585_1100_pt2 | contig 10275 bp, 9 predicted proteins | sample RifCSPhighO2_12_FD_107242 | JGI IMG/M metagenome (GOLD analysis project Ga0155585, IMG submission 107242) | Gammaproteobacteria bacterium RIFCSPHIGHO2_12_FULL_43_28 | reverse complement strand
GCAGAAGATATTCTGGCAACACAGTCAAAAACAGATACGCATAAAGAGTTTCTTGATAAAGCGATAACAGGATTGAAAAAATATGATGAAACGCAAAGCTTAGCGAAATCCATTTCAGTTTGGAATATTAAATCAGATATATCGAAACTGCTTTCAGGGTTGACACCGGATCTTAAAACAGAGCTCACTCAACTCATCGCGTCTGCAAAAAATATTGAGATTCAACCTGAAACCGCGCCGCTTTGGTACGAGGCTGCCTGCTGGTTAAATGGTTTTTATCAGCGTGCTCAGGATACTAAAAATGGCTGGATGGAGGGTATCATTAATTCGGCGCTAAAGATGGCAATCGATCTCAATCAGCTGGAGATCGCTTTTTATTATCACCAACTCGCTTGCATCATTCTTGAAAAACTCTCGCCTAAATCGGAAGCTAAAGAAACCAATAATCCGGCGCTGTTATTTAAAACACCGCCACCATCTCCTCATAAAGAACATTCCTCGAAAAATGAGCCGGCGGTTAAATTTCAGTAACACGTATAAGTTCGGTTAACCGAACACTTACAGTAACACTTGCTAACCCCTTGTATTTACTTACCTACTGCTTTTCATCCGTCTTAATAATTCACCCTTGTGTCTGCTATATAATATAGAAGACGCAGGAGGTGCTGGCCATGATCGAAAAAGAATTACTGGATAGATTAATCAAACACTTTAGCGATTTCGAAAAAAAATTATTTCGTGAAATGAATCACGCTCATACAGATAATGACAACGTGCAAGCGTATTTGCTGGAATCAGAAAAAATTCACCAAACATTAAATCAATTAGCTAATCGCTTGCGAATGGGCGATAAGCAATCTGGCACCTTATTCTCACACGAAGATAAAAAAGATTATTATTGGAAAAATCTGCTCAGTACCATTAACAATGTCATTCATCATATTGAAAAAGAAACCACTGCATTAGAAAAAATGTACCCTAATCAAAGAGAATTTACCTTTCACCCATCGCATTTTGATGCTTTTAAATATAAATTAGCGCTGCGTAATGAATTGCTAAGTATGAAAAAGCAGCTTCATGAGCGAGATGAAGCTGATACTGTAGTCAGTCGTAAACCAAGCAAAGCTTAGTGTTTCCTTTATTTACCAAACACCTGCCAGAATTGTTGCTTAAATGCTGGAATAGAAAAATGCTTTACCGCACGCTGATAAGCGTTTTCACCCATCACTTCACGTTGTTTTGGTGTTAAACTTAATACGTCAAGCATTGCTTTCGCAAACGATGGTGGTGCTTTCGCAGGTACCACCCAACCCGTATCACCCATCACTTCGGGAATGCCATTCACCCTGGTTGCGAGAATGGGTAATTTGGCAATCATTGCTTCTATTAAAACACGGCCAAAGGCTTCTTGGATTGAGGACAAGGTGAAGCAATCAAATGCTTTCATATAGCGAAAACCATTTGCTATAAAGCCGGTGAAGATTATCTCCTGTTCGAGATGCAATTTGCTGACTTCGCTTTTCAGTTGTGTTTCTAAAATACCGTCGCCTAATATAATAAGTTTTGCATTAGGATAATTGGGTTTGATCGACGCAAAAGCTTCAATAAGCGTGGCCAAATCTTTATTTGGCACTAATCTTGCGAGTGTGCCAAAGAGAATAATGTCATTACTTACTTTAAGCGCACCGCGTGCTTCATCTCTTGTATACAATGCTTTTTCAGTTAATTCAACATCGATGGTGTTGTAAAGCGTGACGATCTTATCTTTCGCAACGCATCGTAAATCGTTTTGCAGATCATCACGAACGGCATTTGAGACACCCGCAAACCACATGTTACGTCGCCATAATAATGTAACCAGCCATTGTCTACCGCGTGCTGACATCGTGCCTAATTCATGCATGACAAAAATAAGCGTTGGTATTTTGATGAATTGCGCCACCCACATCATGATGTAACTCGGTTTGTAACGATGACAAATCACCATATCGTAGTGGTTTTTACGCGTGAGGTTTAAGAGTTTCGCGATGGGCTTTAGTTTGAGTGTGCGAATGCTGCTTTTTGAAAAATTGAAAAAGAGGACTTCTTCTGCAAGCGTGCGCTCTCGCACCGCCTCATTCGGCTCACCCGTTAAATAAGCGACAGTGACTTTGTAGCGACTCGGGTCAAACAGCTTTGTGTATTGATTATAAATATCAATAAACTGCGTGGCATCATTGTGACCGAAAATGAGGATGTTTTTGCGCATGGAACGTTGCACCCAAATGACATGCTGTAGGCGGGGTAGGATGCCATAGTTTTGTACCGAGCGCAAAACAGGCATCCTGCTTCTGATGCCATGAAGAGCAGTGTCAGTGGGTTTAAGTTTGTGATAACATGCGCAGCCATTGATGACTTGATATGGGCGAGTTTGATGAAAAAAATTACCAAAGCGATTTTTCCAGTAGCGGGTCTAGGCACGCGGTTTTTGCCCGCCACAAAAGCAAACCCTAAAGAAATGCTGCCCATCGTAGATAAGCCATTGATTCAATACGCGGTTGAAGAGGCGGTTGCCGCTGGGATCACTGAGCTTATTTTTGTCACTAATAGCAGCAAAAGAGCAATTGAGGATCATTTTGATTCCAATTACGAGCTTGAATCTACGCTGAGGGAGCGCGGCAAGCAGGATTTATTAGACATTGTCCAGGGTATCTTGCCGGATGGCGTCTCATGCGCCTATATCCGCCAAAAATCACCACAGGGCTTGGGGCATGCGGTGCTTTGCGCGAAACAACTTATTCAGGATGAGCCCTTTGCAGTCCTTTTGGCAGACGATTTGATTGATGGTGGCGAAAGGCCCTGCTTAAAGCAAATGGTTGAGGCGTTTGCTGACACCCAAGCGAGTATCGTTGCAGTGCAAAAAATTTCACCAACCGAAACCAAGAAATACGGCATAGTAGATGCAAAGCTCGAAAAAGGAGCAATCGCACGTATGAGCGGTATTATCGAAAAGCCTGAGCCACATGATGCACCATCCAATTTGGGCGTCGTTGGGCGTTATATTTTGACGCCTGCCATTATGACCTTGCTTTTGCAAACAAAGAAAGGGTCGGGTAATGAAATTCAGCTGACCGACGCGATTGCCAAACTGTTGCTTATAGAGCCCGTGTATGCCTACCAATTTCATGGCAAACGCTACGATTGTGGTTCGAAACTTGGTTACCTTGAGGCAACCATTGCATATGCCCTAAAGCATCCAGAGTTAAGTGAACAATTTAAAGAAACCCTCGAGGCATTTGTTGCATGAGCGCGATGCAGCGGTTAGTTAAGAATGAGCGCGTGACGTATAGCATCGCCATCCTCGTCAGTTTGTTGATTTCGCTTTGGATGAGTGCAAAAGTGGCCGTGATTAATCCGGATGCGGTTTGTTATCTCATGGCCGCAAAAGCAGTTGGCGAGGGTGGCGTGCATGGTGCGATGACACTGTGTGGGCAAGCAAGCTGGCCGTTTTATTCACTGCTGATTTATCAGTTTGTGCACCTGACCCATGTTTCGTATGCTGCCATTGCTTACGGTCTTGATGCGCTATTTTCAGCGGTTTCTGTTTTTACGTTTATTCTTATTGCAAAAACCTTAGGCGGCACAAAGCGTATCATGTGGTTTGCAGCCGCAACCATTTTGCTCGCGCATGAATTTAATAGTGTACGTGAATATATTATTCGCGATCATGGATTCTGGGCGTTTTATCTACTTTCATTTTATTTTTTACTTCGTTACTTCACTACACCGAGCACATGGGTTGCTATTGCATTTAATGCAAGTTTGCTCGTCGCAAGCTTATTTCGTATTGAAGGCATTTTCTTTTTAATGGCATTGCCATTTTTAGCTTTATTTTACCAGTCATTTTCCATGAAAGAACGCTTTCACGCATTTTTTCGCCTTAATACGCTGACGCTGTTTGCAGGTATGTTTCTTGTTATATGGCTCATCTTGCATCCACAACAAACGCTCACTCATTTAGGACGTTTGGTTGAGATACCAGAACAATTCAGGCATGGTTTAGCGTTGATAAGTGATCGTTATGTGGCGGCAAGAAATGCGCTCGCGCAGCATGTTTTAACGGCAGATTCAGCGAAAGAAGCCAGTCTCGTGATGATGGTGATGCTAATGGCATGGTACTTAATGAGTGTCATCGGTAATTTGTCGTGGCCGTATACCATTATGGTTATTTATGCTTGGTCGCGCCGTTTTATCACACTGAGCCCATCCGCGCGTTTGGTGTGGTGGGGTTATATCGCGATCAATGTCTTTGTTACGTTTATGTTTTTGCTTGAGCGATTTTTTCTATCAAAACGTTATTTAATTGCGTTGTCATTAGTATTAATGTTGTGGGTTCCATTCGTGCTGGATGATTTATGGAAGAAGCGACGTGCGATGCGTTATCGTGTCTTGTTTGCTGTTCTTACGTTATGGATAGCAATAGCAGGTTGGCATAGTATGCTTAATCGAGGTTATTCGAAAGCGTATATAGAAGAAGCAGGTAGCTGGATTGCTACCCACATCCCTAAAGAGGCAATGCTTTATACGAACGATCCGCAATTAATGTATTACACCGATCATTACGATCGGCAGCTTTTTGAAAAAGCAAGAATCTATACTGACATGAATGCCATCGCGAATAATAAATGGCGTCAATTTGATTATCTTGCCCTTCGAATTCATCAAAAAGAAGCATCGAAGCGTATGGCTGAGCTGAATGGAATGTCAATCATACCGATTAAAATATTCCAGAATAAGCGTCATGACCAAGTGGTCGTTTATCGTGTGATTAATGAGGAGAGACAACCTTGAATATTGCAGTCATTGGGGCGGGTTATGTCGGGCTTGTGACAGGCGCTTGTTTTGCGGAATTAGGCAACCAGGTTACTTGTATCGATGTGAATAAAGATAAGATTACAAAATTACGCGATGGCATTTTACCGATTTATGAACCTGGTCTAGATACCATGGTGGTATCCAATATGCAGCAGGGACGTTTAAATTTTGCAACCTCCCTCGCTGAATTAACCGCACATCCAGAAGTGATTTTTATCGCCGTTGGTACACCCAGTGATAAAGAAGGGGCGGCTGATATTAAATACGTGTTAGAAGCAGCGAAAGATATTGGTTCGCATATCAAGCAATATTGTGTGATTGTTGATAAATCCACGGTGCCTGTTGGCATGGCGGACCAAGTGAGAGAAGCCGTGTTGCAAGCACTTGCAACACGTGCGCTCAGCGTTGATTTTGATGTAGTGAGTAATCCTGAATTTTTGCGTGAAGGCGCAGCCATTGAAGATTTTATGCGTCCTGACCGCGTGGTGATTGGTTTAGCTTCCGATAATGCAAAACGTATTATGCTTGATTTGTATTTACCTATTTTGCGTAGTGCGGAACGTCTTTATTTTATGAACGTCAAAGACGCTGAGATGACAAAGTATGCGGCAAACGCGATGCTTGCAACACGCATTTCGTTTATGAATGAAATGGCGGTCTTGTGCGATAAAATGGGCGTTGATATTGAAAATGTGCGTATTGGTATCGGTTCTGATGCACGCATTGGTAATGCATTTTTATATCCAGGTTGCGGTTACGGTGGTTCCTGTTTTCCAAAAGACGTACGTGCATTGGTGAAAATGGCGGAACAGAACGGTGTTGAACCGTTTATCTTAAATGCGGTTGAAAAACGTAACATGATGCAAAAGCAATTCTTAGCGCAAAAAGTAAAACAGGTTTTTGGCGATGACTTATCAACTATCACACTCGGTGTATGGGGGCTTTCCTTTAAACCAGGTACCGATGATATGCGTGAAGCTTCTTCACTGGTTTTATTAGAAGAAGTGATAAAGCGCGGGGCACGCGTTAAAGCTTATGATCCGGCCGCGATGCCTGTTGCACGTGAAATCATGCCTAAAGAATGGTTTGACACTGGTAAATTAACGCTGACTGAACAACAAAATGAGGCGCTTAAAGATGTCGATGCATTGTTATTAGTGACTGAGTGGAAACCATTTTGTTATCCAGATATTGGTGTGATGAAATCGCTGATGCGTAAAAAAATTATATTCGATGGCCGTAATCAATATGATCCGCAGCAAATGCGCGCGGCGGGTTTTGACTATCATGGTATCGGACGGCCTAGTGGTGACTGCTAGGCAATCCGAATGCTCATTTCATTTAATCGTGAGATGGCGCGTGCGTATTGAAAATTAATGTGTTCGTGTAAATACGTTTTTTCCATATTCGCATCGCCAGTATAAATTAATTTTACATTCGCATTATAAAGAACATCAATTAATCTGATAAAAAGCACGACCCTATCCTTTGCACTGTCTGAAAAAGTACGCATATTGCTGATCAGTATTGTTTTATATTCTTTTGTAAGGTGTAAATAATCGCTGGGGTTACGTGGGGGAGCGCAGATGATATCAAAGTCAAACCAAATAACGTTATTTGCACGTTTGATGATTTCAATTTTTCTATCATGTACACGAATAGGATCCGTAGTGACATTTGCGTTATTAGAAAGTTGTTGAAATACATCGTCTAATTTCTTAAGCGCCATCGCTGCTTCATTTTTGCGACTGTATTGATTGATCTTTTGTGATCGATAATCGAATTGTGAGTCAATCTCAATGACAGTCATATTGTCTTTGATAAGCGCGATAGTTTTTTTAAATAATTCTCGTTGTAATCCGCGTTGATATAAATGATCAGGCGCTTCGTTCGAGGTAACAAATAAAGAGACGCCGCGCTGAAATAAATTTTCTAATAATCTACCCAATATCATGGCATCTGCGGTATCTGTTATATGCAGTTCGTCAAAACAAATTAGTTGGGTAGAGGCTGCGATTTCTTCGGCAATAAATGCAAGCGGATCAGGCTTGCCAGCGTAGTGGCGTAATTTTTGGTGGATAGCATGGATAAATTCATGAAAATGAGTGCGCATTTTCTGCGACAGTGGAATGCGTTGATAAAAGCAATCCATGATAAATGTTTTGCCGACACCAACGTTACCAAATAAGTAGCAGCCTTTTACCCGCTTCTTTTGCCTTAATCGATTGAACCAGCGCTTGCGGCGACGCTCTTCGTTGAGTAGATCATCGTAAAGCGGCTGTATTGCCTTTAATACAGTTAGCTGGCGCGCATCGGGTTGGTAGCCTTGATGGCGGCATTGCTCGTGGTAATAACGTATCAGTGTCATGTACAGACCACCCTTGCTCTATCAGTATTGATTTGATATAAGTTGCAATTCCCCTAGTCTTACCGAGGAGCGACGATGCGCATTGCCTATGCTACCACGTTTGATGCAAACGACATTCATAACTGGTCTGGCACCCCTTATCATATGTCCCATGCGCTTGCCGAACAAGGGATTGGGGTCGATTATATCGGTTCATTAAAGCGCAAGTTGCCGCTTTTTTTTAAACTTAAACAAACGGTTAACAAATATTTATGTGACCAGCGCGAAAGCCCCCGGTTTAACACAACGGCAGCGCAATATTACTCTTTGCAAGTAAAGAATCAGTTGGCTGATTTATCCGTTGATGCGGTGGTTTCACCCCTGATTAATCCCATTGCTTATCTTGATTGCAAGCAGCCTGTCATATTGTGGACGGATGCCTTATATGCGGCCATGTTGGGTTTTTACCCGCCGTTTGCCTATCATTCGGCTAGTTCTGTGCAGCAAGGGAACCAGATGACCGCAGCGTGCTTGTCCCGTTGTGAGCTTGCCATTTTTTCTTCGGAGTGGGCAGCAAACAGCGCCATTCAATTTTATGGTGCGAGCAAAGACAAAGTTAAAGTCGTGCCCTTTGGTGCCAACATTGATTCATATCCTTTAGCGACGGAAATTCGTGACATCATTTCGCAACGTCGAGGTGATAAAATTAAATTGTTGTTTCTTGCTAAAAGTTGGGAGCGAAAAGGTGGTGATGTTGTATTGGCCGTTGCAAAAGCACTTTATGAAGCGGGTCATCCGGTGGAGTTGATCATCGTTGGCTATACACCTAAATTAGATAGCATCCCACCTTATGTCTCCTGTCTTGGTTTCATCTCAAAACATACGGCACAGGGTAAAGAACGCATTCAACAATTACTGAAAGAAACGCATTTTCTGTTCGTGCCATCGCGCGCAGAAGCCTACGGTATTGTTTTTTGTGAAGCGAATGCCTTTGGTGTGCCATGTCTCACAACGTATGTTGGCGGTATCGGTACAGTCATTAAAGATCACATTAATGGTATGACGTTTGCGCTTGATGCATCAGTTGCAACGTATTGCAATTACATAGTGGATTTGATGAAGAATAGAACGGAATATGAAAAATTGGCAATGTCAGCGTATCAGGAATTTGTGACGCGGCTTAATTGGAAAGTCGCAACGCAAGAAGTGAAGCTGCTGATTGAGAATATTTTATAGTCACCAATTATCGCAGTAACAGCTCAGTATATGCCGCAGGAGGTTCGTCGTTGCGAGGCTGCGAAGCGTTTAGCCGAAGCAACCCAAGAGGCGGTAGAAAACTGGATTGCCACGCCCGCAAAAAACGCGGGCTCGCAATGACGGGTGAGCAGTTACTTACCGCAACGCTTGTAAAACAGGAATGAGCGATATAATCAGTAATAATGCAAAAAGCGGTGCGGTGGGTGCTAAAATCATAATGCCCGCCATCGGCAGTTTACTGAGTAGCCGCTTTATACAGACGATAATCACAAAGAGATATAAGGCGAGCAGAAGGATGCCAAGCGGTATCCAATTTAGAGGACGTTTTAAATAATACATAGCGAGTGAAAAACTCGCGAGATAAAACGCAATAAAGGTTTCAGTGCTGAGTATGAGATAATCTTTCCAAGCGATTTTAGCGTCAGTATTCAATGGAATGCTACCTTGGCGAGTGTGTTGCGATTCTACTACCAGTGATTTTGTCGAGTCAACAGGCCCTATTCTTTGATCTCTATGCTTGCCATTTTTCGCTTCAGTTTGCCGCGTAAAATGAAGGCGACCATGGTGCCAGCAAGTAAAAATAAATAAAGCGGATAGACAATGGCAAGGTTCCAGTTGCTAACGGCGATGACTTCAATGGTATTTGCAATAAAGAAGATGGTCCACGCGGTAAAATCTTCGGTATCCGGTTCTTTGAACGTCTTAACAAGGGTTGGAATAGCGCCAGTTGAATCAATCGCAACATTGATTAGTAGTGTCATGATTGCATCATGCGAAAGTAGCCATGGAATGATGCTCACTGCCGCTGCGATAATGCAAAATGTATCTAATCGTGTCCATATGGCATAACCATAGCGGATCGATAATAAGACGGTAATGAACGGGCCAAGAAAATAACCGAGTGGTAACCAGATGGTGTGAAAATCACCCTCAGCGATATAGGAAAAAGCCAATAACCCACCGATGACTGTCCAAATTAACCAGGTTGCACGGTTTGGACGGGTTTTTCCCCTGAGGATGCTGATGATATAAGGGATATAACCGACTAAGGCGAGTACGCCGGCAGTAATACCGAGCATTTCCTGAATCTGTTCCATAGTGACCATCCGTGGTTAGCTTTACCTTATTTGAGCGTATTTTCGTTCAAATGGAAAGTTTTATTTCGTTTCTTTTTGAGTGCTTCCTGACGTTTTTTACCGACGATAATACGTCCGCAACATTCGCAATAAAATGGATTAGCGAGCGATTCTTCGTTTTCATTGTAATCAAACATGATTTCTTCGTTGGCATCGATATCAACGATACATTCAAAGCTGTGCTTTGCGCGATTTACTTTTATGTTTGGTGTGCAGCTGTGATTGATATGTCCCGCTGTGTAATCTTCGATGTGCTTGTCCTTGCCAAGCTGGACTGAGGTTCGAGTGGGATGTTGGATGATTTTGCCTTTCATTTGAAATAAGGTATCACCCCTTTTAAAAGCAACTTTTGTAAAAACCCCTTCACCGTGAATACCTTCCTTGATGACTAGATCAGGTGGGACGCGTGTATCCTTAGTCATGTTAGCCTCAACTTCATTGATTTATACATGCTTTATATTTTACCAAATTGGGTTGCGGACAGGGCGGGGTGATGGAAGCAATGGGATGTAACCGGCTGTAATTAATGAGAAAATAAAGTTTGGAATTAATGTTGTATAAATAATGTACTAAATGAAGAATTGAGGCTCTGTACACGACAAAATTTAAAGTTGCCCGTTCATGCTTCGAGACGGCGCAAAAAACGCGCCTCCTCAGCACGAACGGGGTCTAAATATGTTC
>Ga0155585_1053_pt3 | contig 10299 bp, 8 predicted proteins | sample RifCSPhighO2_12_FD_107242 | JGI IMG/M metagenome (GOLD analysis project Ga0155585, IMG submission 107242) | Gammaproteobacteria bacterium RIFCSPHIGHO2_12_FULL_43_28 | reverse complement strand
TTAAGAGCATGGATGAAACTAAGCAGATCCCCGTTATTGCGTTGACCGCACACGCAATGGAAGGCGATAAAGAGAAAGCGCTTGAGGCTGGTTGTAATGATTACGATACTAAACCCGTTGAATTGCCTCGTCTTTTACAAAAAATACAGCAACTTTTAGGCCAAACCTAGTGGTTTGATGTTTTGGAGTAAGTGTGATGGATAGAGAATCAATATTGTTAGGAAGATTAAAAAATATTTATTTGCAAATCACCACGCACGCCAATGTCATCGAGGAATATTTACAATCACTTGCAATAGCCAAAACGGATGATGTTTTAAAGCAAGCCGCCTCTGATATTGAAAAAATACACGAGGCAGTGAGCATACTCAACACTCAATCCGAGCAGCTAAAAAAAATTGATGTTAATGCCGTCAATTTTTCAAAACAACTTATCACCTTGCGCCATGATTTACGTTCGGCAGTCAATGCCATTAAGGGTTATTCGGAAGTTGTATTGGAAATAATGGAAGAATTTCACCAAACTAATTTTGCAGGTATCTTTCGCGCGATTATAGCTATTGCTTTGCAGGTGCTACACACCATTGATGAGATTCGTGAGCTGCCGCAGGTAGGAGCAGATATCGTGGCCGATGCTACCGTGTTACGTGATATTAAAATTCCTGTATATACAACCACAGATAAAGTTATCGAGGCGGTTGACTATGGCATAGTGAAAGAAACCACAAAAGCATCACCTAAGAAAAAAGAGACTATCTCTCCTTTCTCTGTTAAATACGCGCCAGAATTCGGTAAGCAATGGCTAGAAAAAGAGGAGAAAAAAAAGAACCTCGTATTAGTGGTTGATGATTTAGTCACTAATCGGGATTTGATATCAGATTGGTTAATGTTAAAACATTATCGGGTCATTACCGCAAAAGATGGTTATGAGGCGTTAAAAATCCTTGATCAACACGATAATATTGATGTTATTTTGCTTGATGTGATGATGCCAGGTATGGATGGGTATGAAGTTCTTCAACACATTAAATCATCGAAAAAATATTCAGATACACCTGTGATTATGATTTCTGCAATGGATGAAATGGACACCATTGTACGTTGTATTAAACTTGGTGCAGAAGATTACCTGACTAAACCCTTTAACCCTTTTTTATTAGGTGCGCGAATCTCATCATGCATTGAGAAAAAGCAATTACACGATATAGAAAAAGCTTATATGGCGCGCATAGAAGAAGAAATGAGTATTGCACAACATATTCAGCTTTCTATGTTGCCTACACAATTTCCAGAATCAAGCAATTTTTCAATTTACGGTAAATCCATTCCAGCAAAAGAAGTGGGCGGCGATTTTTACGATTTTTATCTTTTTCCTGAGGGAAAAATTGGGTTTGTTATCGGTGATGTATCAGGTAAAGGCATACCCGCTGCTTTATTTATGGCGGTCTCAAGGACTGTTTTATATTCTTTAGCGACATTATCAAACACACCAGGGCAATATATTGAATATGCGAATAAACTCCTACAAAAAGAAAATGAAGCTTTGATGTTTGTTACCCTTTTTTACGGGGTTTTAGATCAAACGACGGGGCATTTGGCCTACATTAATTGCGGACATTTTTTACCGATTACACTGCGTGCTACTGGAAAGGTCGATTTACTCGGTGAAAGTGACGGCTCTGCCTTGGGCGTCATTAAAGATCTACAGTTTCGCCAGCATACCGCCATGATGAATCCTGGCGATCTCATTTTGTTATATACAGACGGTATAACAGATGCCATGAATAAAGAAGGTGAAGAGTATGGCATTGGAAGATTATTGAAACGCGTAAAAACGGAAAAGCACTATGACCCTAAGTCTATGATTGATGATATCGCTAATGATGTGAACAAATATGTAGAGGGGCAAGAACAGTATGATGACATTACGGCTTTGGCATTGCTATTTAAATCATACTATAAAAAGCAGTGAGAGCTAGGAAAATACGAGAACATTCATCAAACGGTGTCATGCCAGCCGCACGCTTTTTGTGCGAGATGGCATCCAGAAGTCAAACAAAATGCTAGAGGTAATGTTAGCTAAGTATGACAGACTATTTTCAAAACCTGGATGCCAGCTAAAAGCGTGCTGGCATGACAGAGATGCTAAAAACACGCTGGCATGACACAGTTCCATAAACACTCTCGAAAATACAGGACATTGTGCACAGAAAATATAATATACATTTGAAAGATGATATCTCTCAGCTGATTAAGCTAGAGAATAATATAAAGCAGTTTAGTAAGGAAAATGCTTTGTCTGATGATTTGTCCTATTTTATCAATCTTGTGTGTGAAGAAATATTTGTTAATACGATTACTTATGGGAAAGCAAAGGCTTCTTCAATTGAAGTAATATTTAATTTTGCAATAAAAGATAATGTATTGGCGATTATCATTGAAGATAATGGGATGCCATTTAATCCCTTGCAGATTGCATCACCAAAGACTGACCTGCAACTAACTGAGCGACCAGTGGGTAAGCTAGGTATTTTTCTGACTCGACAGTGGGCCAATACCATCAATTACAAGCGTGAGAATGAGAAAAACATTTTGAGTTTGAAAAAAACAATCGGATAACTGGAGAGTGTTTATGAAACTGTGTCATGCCATACTGGAACCGTGTCATGTCATGCCAGCGAAAGCTGGCACCCAGCGTCTGAGAAAAGCCTGGGTGCCAGCTTTCGCTGGCATGACACAGTTTCATAAACACTCCCAATAACTGACAAGCGATAAAGGAGGATTGTTATGCTAATATCAGAAGTCGTCGGTTCTAAAATTGTTTTGCATGCAAATGGGCGGATCGATTCACGTACCTCACAGAATTTTGAAAAACAATTCCTTGAAGCGATAGGCGCGGGTAATGAAGCAGTCATCATCGATTTTAAAGGGATTGAATACATCAGCAGTGCTGGTTTGCGATCGCTATTAATAATTGCGAAACACATGCAAGAAGCAAATCGTGATATTGCTTTATGTGCGATGAATGAAAATGTCATTGAGGTTATCAGGATTACGGGATTTCTATCCTTGTTCACTATCTACCCTGATTTGAATACGGCTATTAAAAAGATGAAAAAATGACACGCCCGCAAAAAAAAACGCGGGCTCGCAGACGTGCGAGCGGTTAGGTTTTATCTGACTTGTTAGGCTTAACTATACAGGGAAGAGTGACCGTAAAGATTGTTCCTTTACCATGTTCACTTTCTACTTTTACCTCGCCGCCCATCAGCTCGGTTAATTTTTTTGTAATCGCCAGGCCAAGACCCGCGCCGCCATATTTTCTGGTAATCGATGCATCCGCTTGAGAAAATGCTTCAAAAAGCTTGTTCATTTGCTTTGCTGAGATGCCTATGCCTTTGTCCATGATTTTAAATTCTACAAAATCATTGTGTTTTTTGACAGACAATGTCACCTGGCTTTTCTCGGAAAATTTCCCTGCATTGCTAATTAAGTTAATAATGATTTGTTTTAATTTAACACTGTCCGCGTGCATGGTGCCGAGAGACTTATCAGCTTCGACAACAAGCTGGTTAGCATTTTTTGCCAACAACGATTCGCTTTGCATTTTGATTTCATCAATCAAGAGATAAAGATCAAAATCTTCTAATACAAACTCAATTTTTCCAGCTTCAATTTTGGATAAATCAAGAATAGCATTGATTAAATTTAGCAGATGTTTGCTCGATTTAATAATACGCTGCAATTGTTCAACGTTAGCTTTATCATCTGCCTCAATCTCATCTTCTAAAAGAATTTCACTTAAGCCGATGACTGAATTGAGTGGTGTACGCAATTCGTGACTCATATTTGCAAGAAAATTGGTTTTTGTCCGGCTTGCTTCTTCCGCGGCCATGGCAGCTTGCCTCGCTGTTATCAGCAATTCCTCATGTAATTCAAAGTTTTTTTTATTTGCATCTTTAACTTCCTGATTTTTTTGTTCTAATTGGGCTGTTTGTTCTCGCACACGCTGTAGAAGTTGGTCGTGTGCTTTTTTAATTTCATTTCTGTATTGATTTTCTAGTTTTAACGCTTGCTCCATGGATAATTTCCATTGTTGAATATTTTTATAAATTATAATCCAGGCGGCAACCAGGAGAATTAATACAATGAATCCGCCAAGTATGGCCATATTGGCGCCGAGGGTTTTAATTGCATAATAGCTGTAAACGAGGAACCAACATAATAAAATGAACGTGACCAAAATGGCCGCACTAATGACAGCGATGGGAAATTGCGGTGAGCCATTTTCCTTTTGAGTATCTCTGTCCATAATCTACCTGACGCTAGCCCCAGAGTGGCAAGATGAGAAAAGTCAGCCTACTTCTTGATTATACGCCATCTTTGAGGTTTTAAGCCTATCTCTATATGACAATTTCTTGATGTGGCCAAGTATTACCAGCCATTTGTTTTACATAGCGATTTAATCTGGCCATTAATTGACCTTTTAAAATGCGTTAACGTTTAATTCATCCCATTTTGCCGCAATAGTGCATCCACTGTCGGTTCTCTACCACGGAAGGCAATGAATGATTCCATGGGTTCGCGCACGCCGCCGACTTCTAAGATATTTTCCATGTAGGAATGTCCGGTTGCAGGATCAAAAATTCCTTTTTCTTCAAATTGCCCATAAGCATCGGCGGATAATACTTCTGCCCATTTATAGCTATAATAACCCGCCGCATAACCGCCGCCAAAAATGTGCGCGAAGCTATGTTGGAAACGATTAAATGCAGGGACGTTGATGATGGCGGTTTCTTTGCGAACGCCATCTAAAATAGTTTGTATTTGATTTACTTTTGTCGGATCGTAATGAAGATGTAATTTAAAATCAAATAAGGAAAATTCCAGTTGTCGCACCATTTGTAAACCCGTTTGAAAATGTTTGGCAGCAAGCATTTTTTGATACAAATCATCTGGCATGGGTTTATGGGTTTCATGGTGTTCTGCAATTAAATCGAGCACTTCTTTTTCAAAGCAGTAATATTCCATGAATTGACTGGGGAATTCGACAGCATCCCAAGGCACGCCATTAATGCCCGCCACCGAAGGGTAATCTACTTTAGTTAACATATGATGCAAGCAGTGACCGAATTCATGAAATAAAGTAAGCACGTCATCATGCGTCAAAAGGGCAGGTTTGCCATTGACTGGCGGCATGAAATTACACGTAAGATAAGCAACGGGATATTGCACGCCAGAACCATTTAAACGGCGGCGTGTCACGCAATCATCCATCCAGGCACCATCACGTTTGTGTTCGCGCGCATAAAGATCAATATAAAAGCCGCCACGTAAGGCATTATTTGCATCATACACAGAATAAAATTTCACATCGGGATGCCAAACATCGATGCCGCTTTCTTCTTGTATCGTTAATCCATAAATTTTATTAACGATGGTAAAAAGGCCTTGCATGACTTTCTGGATGGGAAAGTACGGGCGCAAATCTTCTTGTGAAAAGCAAAACACATTTTCACGTAATTTCTCAGAATAATAGGGAATGTCCCATGCTTCTAACGTGGTGATGTTGTCCATCGCTTTCGCGAGTGTTGCTAGCGCTTTCATTTCTTTTAGAGCGATAGGTTTGCTGCGTTTTAGCAGATCGTTTAAAAAACTAATCACATGTTCTGGTTTTTTTGCCATCTTGGTGGCGAGTGAGTATTCAGCAAAATTAGCAAAGTCGAGTAGTTGTGCCATTTCATGGCGAACTTGCATGATGTTTTCCATGACGCTCGTGTTGTTCCACTTGCCTTTATTAGGCCCTTGATCAGATGCTCGTGTTACATAGGCTTCATAAAGTTGTCGGCGAAGGTCGCGATTGCACAGTGATTTAATCGCGGTTGAATACGATGGATGATCGAGGGTGATGACATAACCATCGAGATTACGTTGCTTTGCATTTTCCTTTGCAAGATGTAAGGCTTGCTGTGTTAATCCTTCTAATTGCGTGTAATCAGTCAAGTGAAGTATCCAGCCATGGGTTGCATCAAGTAAGTTTTCAGCGAATTTCGTCATGAGCTCGCTGTATTTTTTCTGCAAATCCGCAAGGCGCGCTTTTTTGTCTTTTGGCAAATGAATACCAGCGAGTTTAAAATCACGCAAATCATTGTCGATGATTTTGCGCTCTGCAGCGTTAAGGCTCGCTTTATTAACGTGTAGAGCGAATGACGTCACGGCTTGAAAAAGTGGCTCGCTTTGCGATAATTCGGTATGATATTCGGTTAAAATTGGCAGCGTTTCATTATAAGCCTTACGTAAGTCTTCTGTTTCCATGACGCTGTGTAAATGCCCTATAGGCGACCATACTTTGTTTAAATCATCGGCCAGCTCTTCCAGTGGCTGCATGAGGGTGTCCCAGGCATAGGGCTTAGGGGCCGCTAGAATCGCTTTAATACGGTCTTTGTTCTTTTTGATCAAAGTTTCGACAGAATATCTAATATTGTCCGGTTTTATTATCGTAAAGCGCGGCAGCAAGCCTTTGTCAAAAGGTGGCTTTCTCATGGAAGCGCTCCTTTATTATTGTTTCTTATGATATTTTTATATTATGGCTCATAAAGAGCCCATGATTATAGGATACCATCTCCTCAATCAGAATAAGAGTGGTATAATCGGCGGCTCACACTAACTGTTTAAATATTAAGAAAACAATTATGGACCGATCTCTAGCGAACGATAATCACCTTGCTACGCACACTTTCCAAGGCCTCATCGCCACTCTGCAGGCATTTTGGGGGCGGCATGGGTGCGCAATCTTGCAACCCCTTGATATGGAAGTGGGTGCGGGGACTTTTCATCCGGCGAGCTTTTTAGGGGCAGTCGGCCCCGAGCCATGGCGAGCGGCCTTTGTTCAACCCAGCCGGCGGCCGACCGATGGACGCTACGGCGATAATCCTAATCGTCTTTATCGACACCATCAATTTCAAGTCTTGTTGAAGCCTTCACCGATGGAGATACAGGAACTTTACCTGGATTCATTGCGCGCATTAGGGGTTGATCCTTTGGTTGATGATGTGCGTTTCGTGGAAGATAACTGGGAATCACCTACGTTGGGCGCATGGGGCTTGGGTTGGGAGGTCTGGTTGAATGGCATGGAAGTGACGCAATTCACTTATTTTCAACAAGTCGGAGGCTTGGAATGTAAGCCAGTGACGGGTGAACTTGCGTATGGTTTAGAGCGTCTTTCGATGTCATTGCAAGGCGTTGATAATGTGTATGACCTCGTTTGGTGTAAAGGTCCGCAAGGAGTGGTGACGTACGGTGATGTTTGCCGCCAGTTTGAAATGGAAATGTCAACCTATAGTTTTGAGCTCGCGAATGTTGATGCACTTCAACAACATTTTCTTTTTTATGAAAAAGAAAGCGAGCGTTTGATTGAAGCACGTTTAGCCGTGCCCGCTTATGAAATGGTGATGAAAGCATCGCATACGTTTAATTTATTGGATGCGAGAGGCGCGATTTCTGTGACGGAACGCCAACATTATATTTTAAAAATACGCCGCTTGGCAAAAGCCGTTGCTCTTTGTTACTACGAAGCGCGTGAAGCACTTGGTTTTCCTTTGCTAAAAGAATCAGTGAGCCAGGAATAAAATGAAAAAGCACGATGATTTTTTAATAGAAATTTTAACCGAAGAATTACCACCGAAAGCACTCAATGTATTAGCAGCTGCATTTTATACGATACTAGGAGAGCGATTAGAAAAATCAGGTCTTTCATTTAATGAAATGCAATATTTTGCCGCACCACGCCGTTTGGCCGTGTTGGTGAAAGCGCTAGCTTCACATCAAGCGGATCAACGGATTGAGCGCAAAGGGCCTGCTTTAAAAGCGGCATTTGATGCGAAAGGTCAACCATCCAAAGCTTGCATTGGTTTTGCCAATTCACTCGGCGTAACGCCAGCTGACTTAAAAACCATTAAAAATGAACAAGGCGAATGGGTTGGTTTGTTGCAACATGTGTCTGGAAAATCCGTCGATGTATTGATGCCAGAAATAGTAGAGCAAGTCGTGAATGCATTACCTATCCCAAAGCGTATGCGTTGGGGCAATGACGATACGCAATTTGTTCGCCCAGTACATGCGGTCATGATGATGTATGGCAAAAACGTTATTCATACCACGTTGCTTGGCTGTAAAGCAGATAACAAAACACGCGGTCATCGTTTTCATGCGCCTGATTGGATCACGCTTCCTGAAGCATCCGCTTATGCCGGAACACTTGCGAAATATGCACACGTTATTGCTGATTTTGCCGGACGTCGTGAAATTATTCGTGATGGAGCGCAGCGTGCTGCAGACGAAAAAACAAAAGGGAAAGGACGAATATTAATTTCAAGCGATGCATTTTTAGATGAAGTGACGGGACTCGTTGAATGGCCAGTTGCATTGTGTGGTAGCTTTGAAGCGAAGTATTTAGAATTACCTAAAGAAGTATTAATTTCTTCGATGGAAGATCATCAACGCTATTTCCCCGTGATCGATGCAAATGATCAGTTGCTGCCTTATTTTGTAACGATCAGTAATATTGAAAGCGCCGACGTTTTGCGCGTGATTCATGGTAATGAACGGGTGATACGCGCACGTTTAGCGGATGCCGCTTTCTTTTATCAAACCGATAAAACAGTATCGCTTGCATCCCGTGTCGATAAATTAAATCATATTATTTTCCAAGCAAAATTGGGCACGGTCCGCGATAAAATGGAACGTGTTACACGGCTTGCGTCGGCTATTGCGAATTGCACTCATGCGGCGGTTGACAAAACAAAACAAGCGGCGCAGCTTGCGAAAGCTGATTTAACCACGCAGATGGTTGGTGAATTTCCCGAGTTGCAAGGAGTGATGGGTTATTACTATGCATTGCATGATGGCGAAGATGAGACGGTTGCTATCGCAATTAAAGAACATTATCTCCCACGCTTTGCAGGTGATGCGTTGCCAACAACACCCGAAGGACAAGCATTAGCAATCGCAGATCGCATTGATACCTTGATTGGTACCTTTGGAGTGAATCAAATCCCAACGGGTGATAAAGATCCTTACGGTTTGCGTCGTGCCGCACTTGGTGTCTTGCGCATTTTGATTGAAAAAGAAATTCATCTTGATCTTAAAGCACTGCTCGTGACAGCGCAAACGGCTTACGGAAATTTAATTACTAATAAGGAAGCAGCATCACACGTATTAAGCTTTATGCAAGAAAGATTACGTGCCTGGTATCTGGAGCAAGGTGTGACACCCGATATTTTTGCAGCCGTCGCAGCAATCGAGATTCGCGATCCACTGGATGCGCATCAACGTTTGCTCGCCGTGCAATCCTTTAAGCAATTAAGCGCTGCAAAAGCGCTAAGTTCAGCGAATAAGCGCGTTAGCAATATTCTGGCAAAATATACCGAGTCGATTGCCGCTCAATCGGTTGACCCTAAACAATTTGAAAATGATGCGGAAAAAAATCTCGCGCGTGAATTGGAAGCGAAAGCGGGCATTGTGACGAATTTATCTCAAGTACAAAAATACGATGAAGTCTTGCTGCAATTATCTGAATTGCGCAAACCCATCGATGATTTTTTTGATACAGTCATGGTGATGACGGAAGATCGCGCCAAACGCGAAAACCGCATTTTATTACTGCGCCAGTTGCGGCACTTATTCTTGCAAGTCGCTGATATTGCGCTGTTGCAGTAAATCAATAAATAGACAAGCCCGGATTAGCGCAGCGTAATCCGGGAACATTAAGCTGCATACTAGAACGTGCTTTTCAAGTTAGAGAAAGGATATACTCTTTCTATTATTCAGGGAGGAAGATAAATGCGGTTCACACGTCTATTCTCAGTGGTCATTAGCGGTATGACAGCGCTTTCCCTCGCAACGCCAGCATTCGCCGTGTTGCCAGCGCCTTTTGGTTGGTACGTTGACGGTAATCTGGGTATTAGTAAGCTATCGGATGATAATTACACTGGCTCAACCGATTCATCAGGCTATGGCGGCAGCGTTGATTTTGGTTATAAATTCATGCCCTATTTTACCACCGAGCTTGGTTATACACGGTATGCAAACATCGATATTAAAAATTCTGCAGGGACAAAAGCCGCCAAAGTGCAGAATGATTCCCTTTATCTTGCTGGAAAAGGGATTGTTCCGGTCGAAGGCTGGGGTTTTGAATTGTTTGGTAAGTTAGGCATACAGCGCCTCAATTCCCGTGTCACCATCAGTGATAGTGCGTCCGCCGCAAGTCTTGGGATTACGAGTAGTCGTCATAAAAAGACA
>Ga0155585_1069_pt1 | contig 10518 bp, 13 predicted proteins | sample RifCSPhighO2_12_FD_107242 | JGI IMG/M metagenome (GOLD analysis project Ga0155585, IMG submission 107242) | Gammaproteobacteria bacterium RIFCSPHIGHO2_12_FULL_43_28 | reverse complement strand
CTAATAAACCAGGCGCGAAAATTTACGTCGATAACCAACAATACGGCACAACACCGGCAACGATCACACTGCCAAATTATATTTACGGCGGCAAAGCAGTGACCGTGAAAAAGGCAGGCTTTGGTGAACAAACCAAAGTGGTCAACACCGCATTTCAACCGGTTTCCATTTTAAATGTATTTTTCTGGCCAGGTTGGATTATCGATGCGGGCACTGGCAATCTCGTGAAGATTGATCCAGCAAGCAGAAATCTGGATTACAGCTTAGCAACTGCGTAAAAGCAATCTAGCAAGCCGCGATTGGATTGATCGCGGCGTTGCTTTTCTACTCACGGTTTCTTGGTGTCGCTATAAATCAATTGACCAAACGATGGCTCTAGTCGCGTTATATTTAATTTCTGAATGATCAAATCAACTAACTCATTAATGCCCTTTTCAATTTTTTCTTCGATAGTTTCTGGCTGCGCCCAAAACAAACGCTTTGAAGATGTCCACAACCGCTTGATATTATCCGTCAATCCTGATGCACGATACGCGGCAAGCCCACGTAAATTATCTAACTTGTAAGCAAGCTTTTCAATATCAGTATCGCAAGAATCGAACATAGAATTAATGACCTTACTATTCAGTTTGTTAATGATGCTAACACTATGACGTCTCGGTATGCCTCGTGTGCGATACGTTCCGGTATCTCTCTTTTCGACGTGGTAGTAATTCAAGTTGGTTGAATTCTCATTACACCAGATCATGATGGTTAAAATCTGTTTTATTAAACCCTGTATAATGTTTTTGTTAGTATCACCTGATATCGCATTCTGATCGAGTTTATTTAATTGGTTACGCATATATTTCAAAATAACAACGACAGCATGGTTATTAAATAATATATCACCATTCAGAAGTAAATTCGGATTCGCTTTAGTTTCAAGATAATGATTAGCACATTTAAAAAAATCTTTATTGATTAACATAAGCGCGAGCAAGGATGGCACGTCCAGATATGAAAGCACTTGATAAAAATTATCAAGGGCCATGTCATTAAAATAGCCATTATCGGATTTATCTTGCATCACACCCTCGTTTCATTTATTCGCTTCAGGCAGCATTATAGCAATGCTAGCTTAAGTGAGCCTTAGGGGTGATTTTAGCTATTTATCAGGTAGTTATGAACACGACGACACACCCTAATGATATGTTTATTAATGTGATTACAGAATGTATAATCCACCGCTCACGGAATAGGAATAAGGAGGTGCGATTAAACTTATTGAGGTTTGAAACATGCAAAATCTTGTTAGATTTTTTTCTTTACTAGCTACCCTATCTTTACTTGCTGGCTGTGCGACTAGTTATCAACCTAGTGGTTTTGGTGGTGGTTATTCTGAGATGGCTTTAAATCAAGACACATACATTGTCTCTTTCAATGGAAACGGATTCACAGGAGAAGGAACCGTCCAGAGCTACCTATTAAGACGATGTGCAGAGCTAACCCAAAACAAAGGATACAAGTATTTCGTGGTGGTTACTGGCAAGACTTCTGTTGATACCGCCATCATGCAAACCCCAACAACAGTCAATGTGAATAGCTCAAGTAACTATAGTGGCTATGGATATGGCAATACCAACTACTACGGAAACAGCGCCTATAGTGATTTCAACGTCACTGGGAGCGGTTCTTCTAGCTCATACGCCACAATAAATCCTGGCACTCAGTATCAAGTTAATAAATATACCTCTCGCGTCATTGTTAAGATGTTTAAGAGCAATAAAAACTTACCGCAAGCTCTCGATGCGAAAGTGGTACTTAGCAATTTTCAAGATAAGTAATTGAGAAAAAAGGGCTTATCGGCCTGTTGGATAGGCTTGACTTAATGGTATTAATAGGTAATACTTAGTAATAATAGATATTACTTGGAGGCTATATGCCAGCCAGTCGTCCGATACCAAAGGTCGTGAAGCTTGACGCAGACATTAGAGATCGCCTAGAGCGTTTAGGCGAGGTCAAGCACCGTTCGCCACATTGGTTAATGAAAGAGGCCATTACTCGTTATCTCGAACAAGAGGAATATAACGAAGCATTAAACCGTGAGACTCTCGCTCGTTGGCAAGAAGCCGAACAAGGAAAGGTGGTTAGTCATCAAGCTATCAGCAAGTGGCTTGATACGTGGGGAACGGACGAGGAGAGCGATAGACCACCATGCGGGAAATAGTCTGGTTAGATAGCGCCGTGAATGATGTCGTAAGGCTGAGAGAATTTATAGCTAAAGAAAACCCTAGCGCCGCCAAGAAAGCGGCTGAGGCCATTAAAGATGCTGCACAGCGATTAATTGAAGCACCATCGATGGGGAGGCCAGTTAAGGATTTGCCACAATTCCGAGACCTACTAACTCGCTTTGGTGCTGGTGGGTACGTGTTACGTTACCGTGTCCACTCGGAAACCGTCTATATCGTTCATATACGACATTACAGAGAGGCTGATTTCAAGTTATGAGTAGTCCAATAAATATCAAAGGAGCAACAGGATGTGCTTTGGGCCCTACACGAGTTTTACAGCGAGTGCGATTCTACTGTCGGCAGGCGCCTATACCACACACAAAGCCGCTGGCAAAAATAAGCATTATCTTTTCTTCGCCATGATTCCTTTTATATTCGGCCTCCAACAATTACTTGAAGGCTTTGTATGGCTTGCGCTTTTGAACAATCATGAAAACGCAGTGCATGCAGCGTCTCTCGGTTATCTCTTTTTCGCTTTTTTTATCTGGCCGTTTTATATTCCACTCTCCATTTTACCCATAGAAAATGAAACAAAACGAATAAATGTATTAAGATATTTTTCCCTGCTTGGCGTTCTTTACGGAATTGTCATTTACAGTCCACTACTCTTGGGATTGAAATCATTCACCACGGAGATAGCGCACTATTCTATTAATTATATTACTTACGATACAAATCCCCTGGTTTCCATTTATTTATTCGTCTACGCCTGCTTTGTCGCTCTTCCATTTTTCATCACGAGCAAACCGCGCATTAAAAAATTTGGTATCTTATTAATTCTCGCCCTATTCGTTAGCCTGTATTTTTATCTTTACGCATTCACCTCCGTGTGGTGTTTTTTTGCAGCATTGCTGTCCCTTTATCTCATCGATAGTATTAACAAATTAAATCATCAGGCTAAATAGCATTCACCAGTGAATAACCATAAACAACAAGTTAGCTGTTACACCAATTCACTAACTTACTGATAGTTTATCAAAAATGTATCATGCACGTTTTTCAGTTAAAATAGAAAGAAATAAGAGAAACAAAACGAGGAGTGGCATTATGTGGGCTAGACACATGTATTTTCTCATCGTCATTGTACTATCGTTTCTCCCATTCAGTACTTATGCTGTACCAAAGCACATTAGTGCGCCCGGTGAAAAAGTCATTATTGTTGATCCACGATCACATACGTGGGGCGCTTATAATGCGAGTGGCAAATTACTTAAATCAGGCACGGCAACCGCAGGTGGAAAATGGTGCCCGGATATTGGCCGCTCCTGCCGCACCAAGGTAGGATATTTTAGAATTTACACGCTTGGCAGTGCCGGCTGCAAATCAAGCAAGTACCCGCGTCCTCGCGGTGGTGCCCCTATGCCCTACTGCATGTTCTTTAACGGCCATCAGGGATTACATGGCTCTTATGAAGTGGTACATGGCAATGTTAGCCATGGTTGTGTACGCGTGAGCGTCAGTTCTGCCAAATGGTTACGACACAACTTCGTCACCATAGGCACAAAAATTATTATCAGGCCGTACTAAGCAAGATGACAATGGAAGTATGAGCAGATAAAATGATATCTGTGCATTTAAACGATACGGCAAACAAGGAAGTTTGTGATGAGATTCACGCAACTGATTGTGATATCACTCATTTTTCTGCAATGCAGCTGCACTTTCATGCCCTGGCCCACCAATACAGGTAAGGTCATCGTCTCAACCAAGTACCCGCCAAGCTGTTGCCGATACATCGGCCAAGTCATTCGAGATAGAATTATCATCGATACCTGGAATTACGATCCCAAGCTTGATGAAGAATCTAATCAGGAATTACTCATCCGACAAGGTGCAATGACTGATCTTAAATTAAGGGCCGCCGCGGTGGGCGCCAACTATATTCAACTAAGAACAAGCTGCATGAGCGCCCATTCATATTATTCGTGTGAAGGCTACAAAGACAGCACACACAATCCTGTTTACAAAATAAATGTCGCCAATATCTGGCATTGTCCAATGAATTAAAAAAGGACCTACCATGAAAAAAGAATATTACATCCAGAGAGCATGCATCACGTTACTCACAATCACACTATTTTGTTTAATCACGACAGCACAGAGCGCTGTCAGTACATCGCAAAAGCAAAGCAATATGACGCCAGTTGCAGTACTTGAAAGATTAAAAGAAGGCAATCAACGTTACTAAAAAGGGACGGGGCACTTATTTAACTGCGAATTCTGGAACCTGCTGCAACAATAATGCAAATGCTTTTTCACCTGCTTCGCGTGATAGGCGCTTTTCTGGTTCAGCTTGCGTTAATCCATCTAGTATGGCCATGACCTGACTTTCATCTTCGTTAACTGGCGGTTTATTTGGTGCGAAAAATGTTTGAGAAAAACCTGACGCAGGTTCAAGATCGAACAAATCGATAAGCGTTTTCCCCAGTGCATACATTTCCGTCTTTTCATTGTAGATACAGGGAGTATTACTAATGAGCTCCGGCGCGGCATAACCAAATGTGCCACAAAATTCGTTGGATTTTGCCATGAGATTGCTATCTGACGCTGATGGCAGTGATACATCAAAATCAATTAAGGTAACCTTACCAGTAAACTCATCATAAATAATATTTTCAAGTTTAATATCACAATGCAAAAAGCGCTTTATATCATGCAGTTCTCGCAATTCATCAAAGATAGCTAATGTTATCGCTATTTTTTGCGCAAATGAAATAGCTTTTTTATTCGTGATGAAATGCATTAAATCAACACCAGGAACATACTCTTTGACAATATATAATTTTCTGCTAAATAAACTATCGTCAGCAACACCAATAAGTTTACCTAATTGACTTAATACGCTGATTTCTTTTTTAATTTTATCTTCTAATTGCTTGTCGTTATTGACCTCATACGCTTTGAGCTGAACCCATTGATTCGTGTCAATATCCTGCGCCAAGTGAATGGTCAATGCTGATGTTAGATCGCGGTTGATTATTTTTTTGAATATGGGTGTTGAATCGATTGCATAGTATTTATTATTGCTTAATTTGATACAATCAGTGATGCCACCCGCTAGCGGCTTGATGAAATAGGAAAAGCAGTTTCCCAGCTCGGCATTACACTGCGTCATAAAAGCGATCGTTTGCTTGACGAATTCTTTCTTAGTATCAGCGATTAGCTGCCGCTCTTCTTTCTCAATTTTTAGCTTCTTAGTAGATAGCATGTGATCACCACTTAAGTTTATGTATTTAACCTACGTAGTCGTAGTTTACACAATTAAAATTAAGGAAAGCTTACCAAAGATACTTGATGAGTGAAGCAGCTACTGGCGACATAATCGGTTGTTTTTCGCTTTCATATCAATAGGATTAGTACTGCGATACGGGTTGATATCTAAGCCGCCGCGTCTTGTATAGCGGCCATAGACAGTAAGTTCTTCGGGCTGACAGCGACGCATAATGTCCATAAAGATACGCTCAATACATTGTTCATGAAATTCATTATGATTTCTGAAAGAAACAATATAACGCAGTAATCCTTCACGATTGATTTTACGGCCTTTATAAGCAATTTGCACACTGCCCCAATCAGGTTGAGACGTCACCAGGCAGTTTGACTTTAGCAGATCGGAATAAAGCGCTTCATCGACGGTTTCATTGTCAACCGATAAAAAACTCGCATTAACTTCATAAACGGTGCATTCAATATCTGCTTCATCAATGCAAATACCATCGAATCCCATCAATAAATTCAGCTTATTTTTTAATGGCAGCGGAAACAGTGTGACGAAGACAGTACCGCCAACACGTTCAGCAATATCCTTCTCAATCACCGCTCTCACGGTATCGGCATCTTTAAATGGCGAGCTATTCAATGAATTGAAATAGAGCTTCATTGATTTTGATTCGATAATATTCGGCGTATCACAGGCATATATAATTTCAGCTAAGGCGACGACCGGCTTACCCTTTTGATTAAGCCAAGACACTTCATAATGATTCCATAAATCATAGCCAAAAAAGGGTGATTCATCTGGCACACCAATTTCATCACGCTTTAACTTGCGCGGAATTGGAAATAATTTTTCGGGATTATAGACCGGATCATAGGCTGATTTCTTACCAAGTTCAGATTGTTCGGGTTTACTCACTTCTTTTGACACTGGCATGACTCTCTCGTTAGTTAGATAGACTCATCTTATACGCGTATTTTACCTATTGGAAAAGAATAGTAAAGTGTTGAAAAACTGCGGGGCTAAATCTATCATTCCAACCATATGATTAATAGGCAATCAAACTAAGATAATGTATTAATACTGCGTTAATACTAGCTTGCTATGATAGCAGGCTAATAGATCAGTCCGAATCATAAAACTAGGTGACAAACAGAATATGACTGCCGCAACCGAAACATTGATGCAATTGGTAGCTGAATTTTACAAACTCAGCAAATGCGATTCGTCTAAGAAAATACTGCGACTAGATGAGCATCTTGTTGCGGTAAATAAGATTTTATTTAAATTATCTAATTCGAAGAATAATCAATCAGGTAGATACATTGAAAACCTACTTTCCGGATTGGTAAATGTAGGTTTCACCTGGAAAAACATCTCCGATAATCATATTGATGTGCCTCTATTGTCGGTCATAAAAAAACATTATCATACGTTCAATTCAAGAGATATAGCTAATTCACTTAGGGCATTGGCGCGTTTAGGATTAAACTTGGAAAAAATGGGTGATCCTGAAATTAGCGATGATCTACTGCATTCTATCAATGAAAATATACCGACGTTCAAGCAGGACGATGCAGCTATCGTGCTTTGGTCGTTAGCACATCTTAAATTACCTCTCCAATCATTAAAGAAAAATGAACTAGATAAAAAATTAATCGAGAAAATTGAGCTTATCTATAAATCACAAGGGATATCGGCGTTTCCTATCGAATCTATCACTCAATTACGAATAGCGCAATTGTGGTTTAACCTGAAATTAACTAAGTCTTTTTTAAGTTTAATGAATTACAAATTAAATGAGCAACCCACCCCGAAAAGTTCCGTGTCACACTTACAGTTATCTAAGCGATTTGAAAAGCTGACCAATGAAGTACTGATCAATGAGCACTGTTTTGATAATATCCTATGGGTTGATATTTATTTTCCAAATGCAAAGTTAGCTATTGAATATGATGGGCCAAGTCATGTACCACACATTGACAACTTAAAAGATGAATTATTAAAAAGAAAAGGTGTCCATGTCGTACGAATCAATTGGCTTGATCAATGCAGCAATGAATTCTTGATTAGTATTTTGAATAAACATGGACTTTCCTTAAGAAAGAATATGAAACTAGCGCCTACGCTGATTGCCCAAACTTCTGAATCTATCAATACTAAAATAGCTAATAAAAAGAAAAATAAGAAACGTAAGCCATGCAATCTAACGAATGCGCTGTTCGCAGATACTCAAATAGCAGCTATTGAAAATCCGATTAGGCCATGTGACCACCCACCATCTATAAAACAAAAACAATCCAATTACGGAAAATACCTGGCATTTAGTTTGTTTGCAGTAACCTCCATTGCACTCGTATCGATGAATGATACAAATCTCAATCCATTTAATATTGGGTAAGTCATTGTTCCTCGTGCCAACCATGTTTCGTTAATAGATATCGTCAAGTTATTTAACTCGCTGATTTAATGTCTGCTGCATTTAATCTTGGCTATTTGACTTTAAATCGACTTTACCTTTCATTATTAATAGTTAATTGATTTATAGCGTGATTTTTCTTAATACCATTTAATGCCGCACCTGTGGCGTTTTTTTCGTGATAAACTGTAGGTATAAAAAAATAAAAAAGGAGTGTCACCCATGCGAGCACGATGGATAAGCGTGGTCATGTTAAGCATACTTATTTGCTGCATGACATCAGTAGCACAAGCTTGGACCAAAGGCATATATCTTACTCAATACACCCTAGAACAACCGGATAAATTGGATTATTTAATTCGTGAATCAAAAGCGAGCGGTATAAATACGTTTGTGATAGATCATGAATATTATAGTTCCCGTTATGCGCCAGCCATTGCCAAAGTAAAATCAGCAGGCATTAAGGTCGTCACGCGTGTCGTCGTTTTTCCAAAAGGGGGGACGAAAGAGCAAATTGAATCACAAGCCTATTTGGAAAATAAATTAAAGCTGATGTATGAAGCGATCAAGGCAGGTTCTGATGCAATCCAGCTTGACTATATACGCTATAGTTCTAAAGGTGCGGCAGATCCACAAAAAGCCAAAGATATATATAAAATTATTCAATGGTACAAAGCAAAGATTAACGCGCAAGGTGTGCCAATGGAAATTGATATTTTTGGTGAAGTCAGCTATTACCCTTCCATGCATATCGGCCAAGACATAAAAATGTTTTCTGATAGCGTTGATGGGGTCAATCCAATGGTTTATCCATCTCATTATTGGCCGTATCAAAAATATTCTGCTGAACCTTATAAGACGGTCAACAATTCCTTAAATTCGTTAGTAGAACAATTTGATGGCAAGCCGCCGTTTAAAATTCGCGCGTTCATTGAAGCCGCGAATTACCATTATCTTAAACAAACCACGAACGCACAAAAGCAACAATACTTACTGCAACAAATTCGCGCGGTTGAAGATGCAAAAGGGGTTTCTGGATGGTATGTCTGGAGCGCCAATAATGTTTATGAAAACTTATTCGTGGTATTGAAAGCCAACAAAACAAAGACGGCTGATAGTGCAGAAACAATCACCGCAGAAAATTAAAGCGTCATGGGATTGCTTTTAACGAGCAATCCCAAATACTCTACCGACAAATAGCTTGATGTTTCTATCACAAAATTCTATATTACGTTCCATATAAACTTCATGGATGCAGATTATGCGTGTATTTAAGCTAATAGCCCTATTCACTTCACTTTCGTTCTTATCAGCCCTCCCCATCACAAACGCAGTTGCAGCAAACAAAGCTGGGCTAACTATCGTCACTTATAATCTTGCCAATTATAATGATCATAATTCATGGGAGGAGCGACTAGAATTAATTGCCAATGAAATTGAAGCAGCGCATGCCGATGTCGTTGCCTTACAAGAAGTCCTGCTTGATCCGAAACAATCATCAAGCAAACTAACTTATCAAAACATGGCGGAACAATTGCTGTATAAGTTAAATCAGCGTGGGGATTTTCTTGAGGCAACGCTCGTGACTCAACCTGTTATGTATTATCCAACAAATTTGGATGATCATCTTGGTACACACCAATATCCTTTACCCGCATCATTATCAGCGCATCATCAATCCTATTACTGGGAAGGGTTAAGTATTATTGCTAAACCAATGATACTTGAAACTGGTGGCTACTTTTTATCGATGCCAGCCGATTGCGGTGACACGAATAAGCGTGTGACACAATATGCAAAACTGCTTAAATCAGGGCAAATTTACAATATCGCCAATGTGCATTTTGCTTACGCAACGCCATGCGCCGTCTTAAACGCAAGCGAAACCATTGATTATCTTGAACGTGTACTACCCAAAAATGAACCGACATTCATTGCTGGTGATTTTAACGAAAAACCAGATAGCCCTATTTTTGATTTAATCCGCGACCATGATTATACCGATGCCTGGCAAACCTTACGGCCAAATGACCCTGGCTACACTTCGAATTCAGAACATCCATATAAGCGCATTGATTATATTTGGGTGAATTCAGCCGCTCGTGCCTATCTTGGCAATGCTGAACAGATTCGCTTGATCGGTAACCACGCAACCGATGGACTTTATCCATCAGATCATTATGGCATTGCGTTAACGCTGGCTGAGCAGCATTGATTGTGCCCAGAAAAAAGTTGTAAACGCACTCTAGTAACGTATAATCCTCACAACCGGACAGGCATTGATCGAAGCCCTACAATCATGTCTCGGGAAGTCAGAGCGATGATGCGGTGTGCCTCCTTTCATTAGGAAGCCTGAAACATCACAGAGACCTCCACTTTTCATTCTCGGGCCTTCGATCAGTCCTGTCCAATTAATCAATTATGGGTCAGCGCCAAGTCAATTGCATCACTGCGTGGGACATTTGCGAAATTTAATTTATAATCTCGTTTAATCCTGTGAGGACCAAGTCAATCTCCTCGGAAGTCACCTGCCCAATCTTTTTACCTAACCGTAACACTGAGAGCGTTCTAATTTGACTGATCTTCACCCAAGACGGCTTTGAATATTG
>Ga0155585_1007_pt1 | contig 10608 bp, 8 predicted proteins | sample RifCSPhighO2_12_FD_107242 | JGI IMG/M metagenome (GOLD analysis project Ga0155585, IMG submission 107242) | Gammaproteobacteria bacterium RIFCSPHIGHO2_12_FULL_43_28 | reverse complement strand
CATGACAAACATTATGCTTTGTTATTTTCCGCTAAATGCAATATCGTCTGCCATTCTTTTGTAGTGACAGGCGTAATGGATAATCGATTACCTTTGCGTGTGATCAACATTTCGCTTAGTTTTGGATGTTGTTTAATTTCTTGCAGTGTAATGATGCGTGGGAATTTTTTAACGAGTTTAATGTCGACCATATACCAGCGCGGATTAGCACTCGTACTTTCAGGATCAAAATAGGTAGATTCGGGATCAAGTGCGCTGTGGTCTCCATATCCTTCTTTCACGACTTCAAAAATACCGACAATACCAGGGATCTCACAACTCGAGTGATAAAAAAATCCCTGGTCCCCTTTTTTAATCGCATCACGCAGCATATTGCGCGCTTGATAGTTACGTACGCCATCCCAGTGTTCTGTTTGCTTGGGACGTTTACTTAAATCATCGATGCTGAAGGTTTCAGGTTCTGATTTGAAAAGCCAGTGTTGCATGGTGATTATCTTCTCGGCAATGGTAGGATGGATTGCGTTGCCACGCTTCGCTCGCAAACGAAAAAAGTGCTCCTCGCAACGACGGCGTTTGCATCCATGATATCGTCATTGCGAGGCTGCGAAGCGTTCAGCCAAAGCAATCCAGCAACCTCATGGTGAAAACTGGATTGCTTCGTCGCAAAATGCGCTCCTCGCAACGACGGCATACCTCATTATTAAAGAGGCAGAACAGAGTTTAAAGCCGCTTCATTGCATCAAAAAATTCATCGTTGAGTTTCGTGTCTTTCATCTTATCAATGAGGAACTCGATTGCGCTCTCTTCCATTGGTTGCAATAATTTGCGCAGAATCCAAATCTTTTGTAACTCATCTTTTGGTACAAATTTTTCATCACGGCGCGTACCGCTGCGATTGATGTTGATCGATGGGTAAACTCGTCTTTCAGACAGTTTTCTGTCGAGATGAATTTCCATGTTACCCGTTCCTTTAAATTCTTCGTAAATCACATCATCCATCTTGGAACCGGTTTCAACGAGTGCGGTTGCAATAATGGTCAAGCTGCCACCTTCTTCGATGTTACGGGCTGCACCAAAAAAGCGTTTTGGACGTTGCAGTGCATTTGAATCGACACCACCGGTCAATACCTTACCGGATGCAGGAACAACCGTATTATAAGCACGTGCAAGACGTGTGATTGAATCGAGTAAAATCACCACATCTTTTTTATGCTCAACTAAACGTTTTGCTTTTTCAATGACCATTTCTGCCACTTGAACGTGACGATTTGCAGGTTCATCAAACGTACTCGCGATCACTTCGCCTTTCACCGAGCGTGACATTTCGGTGACTTCTTCAGGACGTTCGTCAATTAATAAAACAATGAGATGACATTCAGGATGATTGTGCGCAATCGAGTGAGCGATATTTTGCAGCATCATGGTCTTACCCGCTTTAGGTGGTGATACAATTAAACCACGCTGGCCTTTACCAAAAGGTGCAACGAGATCAATCACACGCGCGGTAATATCTTCTGTACTACCATTGCCGCATTCCATTTTTAAACGTTTATCCGCGAATAACGGCGTTAAGTTTTCAAATAATACTTTATTCTTTGCATTTTCTGGCGCTTCAAAATTAATTTCATCGACTTTCAATAGCGCAAAATAGCGTTCGCCTTCTTTTGGTGGTCTGATTTTTCCGGAAATAGTATCACCCGTTCGTAAATTAAAGCGACGAATCTGGCTGGGTGATACATATATATCATCAGGACCTGCAAGATAAGAGCCTTCTGCCGAACGCAAAAACCCAAATCCATCCTGGAGAATTTCAAGGACGCCATCGCCATAAATATCTTCACCGCGTTTTGCATGCTCTTTTAGCACCGCAAAAATAATGTCTTGTTTTCTGGAGCGAGCCATGTTCTCCAGACCGTACTGCCCTGACAAATTAATAAGTTCAGCTGCACTTTTTTTCTTAAGCTCGGTTAAATTCATAATAATATAAACCCTAAAATAAAAAACTTGGTTGGTTGTAAAGGAAATGGAACAAAGAACTCGCGCACGGCTTAGCGAAATAACTAACTCTAAAGCCAGGAAGACCCTATATCATGACTCTGATATAACAATTCATGCCAAATACGCGGGAGTCGTGACACACCTGGTAACCATTAACTATAAGGAATAAACGACAGGTAAAATGGGGCTATCCACGTATATAAAAATAACATTTTTTAATAAGAATAGCTAGCGTCTGTTGTCAGCAAACTCTGTACATGACAAAAATACATACTAGCCATTCACTCTTCGGGAGAAATTGCCCCACGACACTCGCAACGACGACGCCCAGATATCTGTACTAAATTTGACCATCAATAAACTTTTTCAAGTCGGCCCTGTTGAGCAATCCAACCTGGGTTGCCTTGACTTGGCCATCCTTAAACGCTAATAAAGTCGGGATGCCGCGCACGCCAAATTTTGGCGGGGTGGATGGATTATTATCCACATCTAATTTAACGAATTTAACCTTACCCACATAATCCCCCGCAACCTCATCTAAAAGAGGCCCCAGCGCTTTACAGGGGCCGCACCATTGCGCCCAGAAATCCACGATGACCGGGATGCTTGACTGGATCACTTCTTTTTCAAAGGAATCATCGTCGATTGCATTTACATGACTGCTCATAAACGTTACCTCTAATTATTATCAATTAATCGAATCTGCTAGTTATATCACTGGGGGCGGCTCAATTTCAAAATAAATCATGCCTATTCATGCACCTTGACAGGCAAAAGCAATAATCCACCAACCACAAAAAAGACAAGCACCGTTGCCATCCCCAACCGCTGACTGCCAAAGGTGAGTGTGATCATACCCAACAACCAGGGGCCAATAAATGCTGTTATTTTTCCTGATAAGGCATACAAGCCAAACATTTCAGTGGCCGTACTTCTGGTTTCAATTAAACGCGTCATTAACGATCGGCTGGCAGATTGGACTGGTCCGACAAATAACCCGAGAAAAAGCGCAAACGCCCAAAATATATATTTATCTTCTAACACGAGCAAAGGTGCGCCAAGCAACACGAGAAAAACCAGCGACACTAAAATCGTTAACTTCGATCCAAAATAATCATCCATCCAACCCAGGAGTATCGCGCCAATGCCTGCGGTAATATTCATTGAAATACCAAATAACAAGGCTTGGTCAAGCGTAAACCCATAAGTACCCGCTGCATAAATTCCACCAAATGCAAACAAGGTATTCAGACCATCTGCATAAATCATGTGGGCAAAAAGATAGATAAAAATATTTTTTTCTTGCGGCAATTTTTTCAGGGTTGATAAAAGTTCTTTAGACCCAGCAATGATTGCGCGCTTTAGCGGATATGAATTCGATGGAATGTCTTCCATCAAAAAGAAAAGCGGAAGTGAAAAAACAAATATCCATACGGCAACAAATGGGCCGCAAATACGCACTTGCTCAAAAGTCCGATGATCAAGCCATGTTGGCTTGCCATGCAAAAACACAACGAGCGCGATCGTTAATGCCAGAATTCCGCCAATATAACCAGAGCCCCAACCCCAACCGGAAATTCGCCCGAGAAAGGGTTTAGGTGCGAGATAGGGAAGATACGCGTTATAAAAAACAAAGCCGACTTCTAATCCGATGTTACCCAAGATAACAAACGTTAAGATGTAATATAAAAACGTTTGCGCCGGATAAGCAAACCAAAGCATTGCGCAACTGATAATACAAAGCAAGGTAAATGAAAATAACCAACGCTTATGATGACCGCCGTAATCTGCAATTGCGCCACATAAGGGACTCAATAATGCAATCACAACGCCTGAAATCGCCGTTGCATTTGCCCATTGATACGTACCCATTATTTTATTGCTTGCCACAGTCGTCGTAAAATAAATGGCAAACACAAAGGTCATGACAATGGTCGAGAACGCGGAGGATGCCCAATCATACAAGCACCAAGCACCGATGGATATCATCAATTTATTATTTCGCAATGATCAATCCCACATATAATTAATGCATTTCTGCCGGTGCCACTTTTTCTGCCGCGATAAAATCAAGCGATGGTTCACCGCTATATTTGACGATTTCAGCACGGACTTGATTGCGCAACTGAGTAACGTGCTCCCATTCCGTACCAGCCGGCATAATGGGATCACACACGGTCACTTCAATTCGACCAGGTCGTAATAATCGTTCACCTGCTCTTAAAATATGACGCGTTCCTTTTAATGCAATCGGACATACGGCCGAATTCGCTTCGATCGCGACTTTAAATGCGCCTAATCGAAACGGGCGCAGGCCAGCGGCATAGCCAAACGTTCCTTCCGGAAAAATAAAAATGGCATCGCCTGATTTTAAGGCGCGCTCAATATACTGACTATCGGCTAACCCCTTGGATAAATCCAGTCTATCGACAGAGAGATAATCCAATTTCTTCATAAACGTGCGAACAATCGGCGTATGCAGTAATTCTTTTTTACCAACAAAGCGTGTTTTGACTGGCATGAAGGTCAAGGCAACAATCGCATCGATATAACTCGCATGATTGGCCGCATAAATCACGGGTGATGCTTTCTCTAATTTATCGAGGCCAGTTTTTTTGACCGGACAAAAACAAAAGCTCAACAATATATTCGCCCACCAGCGGCAAGCTTTCGCTGCAAAAATGCGTGATGCAAACATCACCGTGATCCATAGCGGAAAAAACATGAGTGTAAAAATAATGGCGGCATAAGTAGTGTATATCAATCTACCTAATGCGCTAAAGAAAGCAAACACCTTACGCTGTAACCAACCCGCAGCCAGTTTTGTAATTTGCAACCAGGTAGGCACTTGTTTTTTGCCGAGCCTTCCTTCGACATACATTGTTTTACTCGCGGCACGTTGCAACTTTCCACTGGAAGTTTTTGGTATCGTGCGTGGCGCAACTAATACGACTTGATCTGGCACAAGATCAATAGCGCTAGACATAGCCTCATTAACTAAATCGATAATTTCCTCGCGTTTAGCTCTGCTTGTTTCACGCGTTTCTGCAACAACAATTAATTTCTCAGTACCGCGCTCTGCATCCGTGACACCAAATGCGGTAACACAGCCTTGACGAACGCCTTCAACATTGCCGACTAATTCTTCAATTTCTGCGGGATAAAGATTACGCCCTGCTTTAATGATTAAATCTTTACAACGACCGGTAATAAATACTTCGCCGTTTGCAATATAAGCAAGATCACCGCTATCTAACCATCCCTCATGATAAATCGCTTCGGTCGCGCGTGGATTATTATAATAACCCTGCATATTTGATGGACCTGTAAATTGAAAATTACCGACATGTCGTTCTGGCAACACATTGCCTGCATCATCTACGACACGGAATGCGTGTCCTTCAATGGGTAATCCGCATGAAACAAAACTCAAACTACTATCGCTTTCGTTGACCGACACGGCCTTGCGTTCTTCTTCAAATAACTTACGGTCAACGTGATCAACCCAAAAATCGCGATCAAGCGGTGGGATGGCTAAACCAACAGTCGATTCCGCCAAGCCATAAACAGGCAGCAGTGCGCTTCGCTTAAACCCAAATGGAGCAAATTTTTCCGCAAATTGTTCGAGCGTGCGTGGATAAATTTTTTCAGCGCCATTGGCTGCAATGCGCCACGAACTTAAATCAAGCCCCTCTAACATGGCAGGCTCAAGCTTGCGTAAGCAAAGTTCATACGCAAAATTTGGCGCGCCTGAAATCGTACCGCGATGATAATGAATCATCCAAAACCATCGTTCAGGATGATTTAAAAAAGTAAAAGGGGTCATTAAAATAAGTGGGATGCCGTGATACAAACTTCCCAACCACATGCCAATTAATCCCAAATCATGGTAAAGCGGCAACCAACTAACGGCAACGTCATCGGACCGTAATTTAGTTGCTTTCCCATAGGCATTCACATTAGAAATTAAATTAAAATGTGACAGCAAGACACCCTTAGGATCACTCGTACTGCCCGAGGTATATTGAATGAAGGCGAAATTTTCCGGCGTTGGCTTAAAATACGCTTCAAGTGGTTTATCACTCATTAATTCATTGGCTGTAGTAACCACCTTAAGACTTGGTACAAAGGCTTGCAAAATGCGGCTTAAATTTTCCGCTTGCTGAAAGGTAACGAGAATGCGCACCTCAGCACTCTTTAATATTTTTGCTTCTGTTTTCGCGTAGGCTTCGATCATGTGCGCGCGAAACGGCGGATAAATCGGCACGGGGATTCCACCTGCTAATAATGTGCCATAAAAAGTATAAAAAAAGGTGGGGTGCGATGGCAGCATAATCGCGACGGTTTCACCTTCTTGCAAACCACGCTCACGCAAACCGGCGGCAACACGCAATGACGATTGAAGTAATTGTCCGTAAGTAATCACTTCTTCTTGACCATCTTCATGCTGAAAATAAATATGTGGTTTATTCGGTGCTTCTTTACCATAAATTAAAATAATATCGACTAAGGTTTTTGCCTTCGTAAAATCAACCGTGACTTTTTCACCGTGTGACATCATCACTTCTTTTCGTAACGGCTCTTTTATACCGGGACTGGTTTTTTGTAAAAATGCGGCGATATCGTTTAAGTTTTCTGCTTCCACTAATAAGCGATCGGGAATAGTCACCTCAAACTGTTTTTCGATTCGCTGAAATAATTCAGAACGCGCCAAACTATCAATGCGCAAATGACGCTGCAGCGAATCATCTAATCTAATTTCTCGTTTGTAAGGCTCGCCTGATTCGGCCAACAATTGTTTTGTAATCGCTATTAATTCATTTTCAATATCATGCTGAGATAATTTTGTCATAGTCCATTCACATTCAATAATAAACGCGGCACGCGTCCCGCTCTTCCTAGCATTTTCTCGATAAATTTCTTTTTCACCGGTGATAAAATATCAAAACCAATCATACCGATGGGTAATAAGCTTGAAATCAAAAACGATGGCTCGGTCAGTAATTGTGAAAGTCGATGTGAAACGCCAATACTGATTGCTTGCTGTGATTCAATCGCTTTACTCATCGCATGCAAATCCGCCATGCTGATGGTTTTTGCCTCTGTTAACTTCGTTTGTAATCCTTCAACCAGTACCGCCACTTCATAAAGAGCGAGATTTAAGCCTTGCGCTGCGATCGGATGCAAGGTATGCGCAGCATTACCTAATAAAAAAACGCACTCATGCAGCGTTTCTTTTGCGCGCATCATTCTGAGAGGATAGGTGTGGCGTTTATTGATCGCTTGTAAACGACCTAAGCGATAGCCAAATTCAGTTTGTAATTCATTTAAAAAGGCATCATCCGATAATTGCAATAATCTGGTTGCTGCATTTTTTTCTGTTGTCCAGATAGTTGCGCACTCATTCTCAGGAAGCGGCAACATGGCAATAGCGCCTTTTTTATTAAAACGCTCATAAGCAATCTGTTGATGTGGTCTCGTTAAGGTTGTTCGTGTCACAATCGCACATTGTTGGTAATCATGTGATTCAGCCGGCATACCAAGCTGTTTTCGCACCGTTGATTCTGTGCCGTCCGCGCCAATGATAATGGGTGATTGCAATTCAATCGTATTATCATTCATACGCAACGACACTTCTGCCATACCCTCATGACATGAAAGTGTTTCCAATATAGCAGGACGATAAACCGCGATGCAGTTGGTTTCATTCGCAGCAAACGCGTCATTTAACGCAGTTTCAATTACATAGGCAGGCACAACATGCCCAAGTGCAGGCAAGGCAACGTCTTCTCTATCAAGACGTACTGCGCCAAAACGGCCTTGATAGGAAACATGCACTTGATGAATAGGGGATGCATAGGGCAGAAGCTGCTCCCATAGCTGCAAATTCTTCAGGAATTGACAACTGCTGCTGTTTAAACCGAATAGGCGCGCATCATCACTACTCGGAAGACGTGCATCCACCAATGCGATCGATAGTCCCGATGATTTAAGTGACAATGCAAGGCTTGCACCAACCAATCCACCGCCGATAATGATTAAATCATAGCGCATCAAGAATACTCGCTAGCTATGTTTCATTAATGCTTCGATGTCAGCGACTTCTTTGGGAATATCTTTACTTAAAACGTCACAACCATTTTCAGTAATCAGAATATTATCCTCAATGCGAACACCGATATTGTGCCAACGCTTTGGCACGCCCGGAATATTCGACGAAATATAAATACCTGGCTCAACCGTCAACACCATACCAGGTTCAAGTTTACGCCATTGGTTGTTTATTTGATAAGAACCCACATCGTGCACATCCAAGCCAAGCCAATGACCTGAACGGTGCATATAAAATGGGAAGTAAGCTTGCGTTGCGACCAACTCTTTCAAACTACCTTTTAAAATACCTAACTCATGCAATCCTTCGGTAATCACATCAACGATAGCCTCTTGCATGACTGTCCAGGCAGCGCCGGGTTTTGCTGCTTTAATCGCCGCTTTTTGCGAATCAAGCACCACGTTGTAAACAGCTTTTTGTTCCGCAGTAAATTTACCATTCGCTGGGAAAGTACGGGTAATATCAGCCGCATAGTATTGATATTCAGCACCCGCATCAATCAGCACCAAACTATCGTCTTCAATCTTGCAGTTATTATCGACGTAATGCAAAACGCAGGCATTTTTACCAGCACCCACGATTGGATTATAGGCAGGGAAACGAGCGCCATTTTTTTGAAATTGATAGGTTAATTCAGCTTCCAGTTGATATTCATACATGCCGGGTTTACATACTTGCATGGCGGCCATGTGTGAAAGCTGTGAAATATCAATGGCTTTTTGCATCGCTGCAATTTCAGTGTGGCTCTTGAATAAACGCATTTCATGCAGCGTTGATGCGACATCAACTAAGGCCACAGGCGGTTGTGCACCGCTGCGGATTTTACCGCGCAATTTGTTAATTGCATTGGTAAGACTGGTATCGAGGGCAGCACTATAGCCCATGGGATAATGAATTCGCTCTCTGCCGACGATGAGTTCTGGCAACGCCAATTCGAATTCACTCACGGGAAATGCCTGGTCCGCGAGATAGTCTTTGATAGCACCTTCTTGACCTGCACGCGGTCCGTCCCAAATTTCACGATCGCGATCGTGCACACGATTAAATAAAAGGTATTCCCCTTCTTTACGTTTGGGCAAAAGTACCATAAACGCTTCTGGTTCCGCAAAGCCGGTTAGATAATAGAAATCACTGTGTTGGCGATAGGCGTAATGCGCATCGCCGTTACGCATTTTTTCGGTCGCCGCAGGTAAAATCACAATGCTGTTTGCACCAATCGCATTCATCAAGTCCTTGCGTCTTTTTTCATATTCAGTCATTTTTATCATCGCTATGTCCCTTTCTTTGCGTCACCTTAATTAATGCAAACGATCTGAGGTTTTTGAAGCTTCTGTTGGTGTTTGTTCTTCGCGTAGTGCTTGAAAAATAAAAATGGCTGCCATGCGCACATACTCAACCAACTCGACGTAGGCGGCTTCATCTTCTTCTGTTTCAACCACTTCTTCATAATTCATTTTTGCAATTTCGATGAGATCGTTAATTGCTTCCGTCATCTCACCCGGTTCACGCCCGACGATTTGTACATTACCAAGCTTAAGCCCCGTTAAAAATCCCTGACACCATAAGGTCAAGGCTTCGGCACGGGAGGGTAATTCAGACGAATCAGCAGGCAAAATCAGCTGGAATTCAAACAGAAAATCCTCAAGCTGTTTAACGCTTTTTTCATACAATGATTGCAACACTTCGTGCGCGCCACTTGCTTCATCACCCTTGATCAACGTTTCCCACGCCGCCGTGCTTTTGGAATTGCCGCAATAAACACCGCAGATCAAGCCATGAACCTGCGAAGGATGCAATTTGAGCGCCGTATTATCAAGCAATTGGCTCAGTTCTATAAAAGTTGGGGTCGATGATGGTTTCATAGCTAGCGCGTCCGGACAAAGTGACAATAGTAACGGAAAGTGTTATCGCCGTCACCCCTTTCAACTGGCCCAGCGAAGGCAACTCAATCTGTATATTTTTAAAACAGTATATGCCGTTATTCCGCTCAGGACCTGGTATGATATACTCCCGCCTCATCGTAATATGATAAAAAATTTTCTACATAAAGGTGCCAAATGTTAGAACGACCATCCGAAGATACCATGCATAAGCTTTATCAAACCGTAGAAGTGAAATTATTTGATTACAGCAAATCTGGCTTGGCTAAATTTTTCGACCGAAAATTAAACGCGTATCCTAAAGAGCAGTGCACTAAAATGAAGATCATGCTGCTGAATAAGTATGTTCACGAAAATGTTTCTAAATTCACGCCCGATTATTTAGAGAAATATTTAAAAAAAATTAGCGCAAGCTTACCCATTGAAGCGTTAGCGTTGCACCGCAAATGGGCAATAAAAAAATATGTGGATTCTATTAGTCAGCAATTCCATCATGATCATCTACCTTATGATGTCTTTCTTGACATGATGGACCAACTATTACCAGAAGATTTGCGCACGCTCGCGCGCAATTTCCCGCAAGTAGCGGAAGAACTAGGTGCTAGCAATCAAAATAGC
>Ga0155585_1006_pt1 | contig 10696 bp, 9 predicted proteins | sample RifCSPhighO2_12_FD_107242 | JGI IMG/M metagenome (GOLD analysis project Ga0155585, IMG submission 107242) | Gammaproteobacteria bacterium RIFCSPHIGHO2_12_FULL_43_28 | reverse complement strand
TTATCGGCTATGATAAGGTCGGTTCAGGTTAATATCTATCTTTTTTTAAACCCATATAGTGATGATGATGCATTCAGCTAATCTCTACTCTGCCGCCTAGTGCTACCATTTCATCGTAGGTAACCAATCTTTGCCTCCACTGCCACCAGATGGTCGGTTGACGACAGTGTTGAATATGGGAGCAGCGTTCGCATAGGTTGCTTTCGATTTTGGTGATGGGTCACGGTTGTTAGTCTGTAATTCAGACAAAATCAGCTTCAATCTGTTATTGTAAGCATTGTCATCCGCCGCTGCGTGTGACGTAGCGCAAACCCATCGCTTAACATGTTCATTGCCCATCTCATCGACAATATCTAATTTGGCATGGTTTTTAAGAAAGCTTTTCACACCTTCAATGTCACCCAAAATAATGGACCAAACAATGCCCGGCACGCCAAAGAAGCCAACCGCATTAACATCCGCACCTTGCTTTAATACTTTCTCAATCAAGTCTGCAGCAGGTAAGTTCTTAATTGAAATGGCACCTGGGATAAAGACAATGACCGGATTATTATTCGTATCAAGATAGCTATCCGCCTGTTGAATGATGTAGTCGAGCGCTTTTAGATTAGGTTGAATGACCGTTTTGTTTGGTGCATGACGCAGCATCTCCCGGATGGTAAATGAATTATTAACGTATTCTTCGAGCTCGCTTAATTCTTGTTCCGTGTAGGGTTCACCTTGTGCTGCCCCAACTTTATGCATGACCCTGCCGTTTTCCAGGTGGGCATCCTTCTCAATATCGCCACCAAGAATGATTTTGGTGCTAGCAACAAAAATGTCTTCGCCACCATGATAAGTCTCATCATAAAGCGGTAGAAAATAATCGAGGCGCGCGCCGACACTAACCTTTTTAATATTAACGAGCTCGTTTAGACATTTCAGATCTTTTCTGGCGAATGCAGCCACTAATCGCAGTAAATCACGGGCATGCTCAATGGGCGTTTCAGTCGTCATATGATTGGCATGTAAAAGCGCAGCCCAATTTTCTTCGCGCCAAGGTTTGACATAGGCGGCAATTTCATTATCAAGTAAAAGTTGTTGTGCAAGCGATGTTTGCACAATTTCCAAAAATTCACTTCTTGAGATAGACATCGCCATTTTCCTCAAATAGAGACTTTGTTGTGCGTATGCATTTGTAAGGTTTGATGTAATTGCTCATATGGAATGGGCTTTGTAATGACATCATTCATTCCGACTGTAAAGCATTTCTTCTGATCGCTTTCCATGACGTGTGCCGTCATGGCGATAATTGGAATTTTATTCAGATGAACTTTTTGACGTATTAATGCTGCCATTTCAAAGCCATCGATGTCTGGTAAGCCGATATCCATCATGATCGCATCGTATTGTCTTCCTTTTGCCAGCAACGCTATCGTTTGCTTGCCATCGCCAGCAATATCAACCTGGCAGCCCATTTCCTGCAGCATTTTTGTGATGACGACCTGATTGACTGGATTATCCTCAACTAGCAAGAGGTTTAAATTTAATTTTTTTTGCTCTATTGCTTTATTGGTGTAATCATTCATCGCGATGGTTGTTTTTTCTGCGGAAGATTCTTGTAATTGTAATGGCAATGTCACGATAAATTCTGAGCCATCGCCAACTTTACTTTTAACCGTAATGGTTCCGCCTAGTTTTTCGACTAACTGTTTGACAATCGATAAGCCCAGTCCTGAACCCTGATGTTTGCGATGATGCATGGATTCTAGCTGGCCAAATTTCTCAAATATATAGCCAAAATCTTTTTCCGGAATGCCAATACCGGTATCTTGAACCGCGATAACAAATTCAGTTTGGTTGCTAAGTTGCTTGTGACAGTCAACCAGTACTTCAATAGAACCTTGCGAGGTGAATTTAAGTGAGTTACTGATGAGGTTAGTTAATATTTGTCGAATGCGTTTCGCATCACCAATAACAAATCGAGCAACGTTGTCAGCATAATTTAAATTTAAAGCAATATTGGCTTCTTTTGCTTGAAATTTAAAGCTATGCATGACTTGTGAAATCAGTAAGTGTAGATCAATGGGGTCACTCGTAAAAGAGAGCGCGCCAATTTCAACTTTTGCGAAATCCAGGATATCGGTCACGAGTGACAGCAAATTATTGCTTGCCTGCGAAATAAGCGAGATGTATTCCTTGAATTCTTTTGATAATTCTTTGGTTGACATGATATGCGTGATGCCGAGAATGGCATTGAGTGGCGTGCGAAAATCATGACTCATTTTGGCAAGAAAATCGGATTTCGCTTGATTTGCCATTTCGGCACTCAATTTTTCATTGAGAAGTTCTTGGCTATGCATTACATCTTTTGATACATCTTTGCAAATGCCAGCAAAGGCGAAACATTCATTGTTTTCATCAAATAAGCCAAATGAGGTATCTTTAATCCAGCGCATGGTGCCGTCGGGTCGAATAATACGATAATTTTTTTCAATGGTTTCACCCATACGCGGCGGGCCAACACGGTTTGAGCAATCGTGTTGCAAACGTTCCCGATCTTCCGGATGCATGGCTGTAATCCATAAGCTTGGATCATCGTATAAATTTTGGCAAGTAATGCCCCAGCTATTTTCAAACGCTGGACTAATGTAAATCTGTTCTTTGTAATCGGTACTTTTAATCCAGAAAACGTCCTGACTTTGTTCAGCCAATTTATAAAAATATTTGGTGAGACCAGATGCACGCATATCATGTATATTTTTCATACAGATTATCCAATGGTATAAAATTATGCGCTTAGATTACCATAATACAGCTAAGTGTTGAATGTGTCTGAATGAGGGCCAGTTTACATAGTTGCTATAAAGCGAGTACCTGACTAACACGGCCATTAATGACTGCCAATCTGTGCTAGGCTTCCTAGCGTTTTTTGTGTCAAGGGAAGCCTAGTCGTTATACTGAAAAATCTTAACCACTCGATACACACCATCCACTTTTCTTGTAATATCAACCGCAATATCGGCTTGTTCACGAGTCACAGCGCCCATTAAGTAAACGGACCCATTCTCTGTTTTAACTTTGATGTTGCCCGATTTTAGGCTATCACTGGCAAGCATTTGTGTTTTGACTTTGGTTGTAATCCAGACATCGCTTGAGCGTGTTAGGGTTGAGGTTGGATTTTGAATGGTGATTTGGTTGTATACTTTATCAGCACCTTCAATTTCACGTGCTTGTTCTTCGGCGATTTGACGCCACTCGGGTTTAGGTGTTTCTCCGGTCAGAAGAACAACGCGATTGTAAACGGTTACTTCAAGATGACTTTCTTTCCACATCGTGTAATCAGTGCGCAGCTTATCAATAATTTTGTTAGCAATTTGAGTGTCTTCGATGGAGCCGGTGATTTTACGATGATCATAGACAACCGCAACGGCCACCGCACCGACGGCGGCGCCTGCAACAAAAAAACAACCTTGTAGGGTGGAGCAGAGCAGGATTAGGTATAGCCATTTCTGCTGAAAAAGAGTGATAGACTTGCTTATGAATAATTTTCTCATGCTATTACTTCTCCATGACCAAATAGTCTATAGTCGATAATATCGCAAATACAATGCAAAATGAGCAAATGAGTTTCTTGAATACGCGCTGTGTCATATCCCGGCACGCGGATTTCAATATCCTTTTCATGCAAATGATCAACCAATTTGCCGCCATCAAAGCCAGTCAGTGCGATGACATTCATGTCTTTATCGTGTGCCGCCTTAATGGCGCTCACAATATTCGCTGAATTGCCGCTGGTTGAGATTGCTAATAATAGATCGCCTGGTTGTCCCAGTGTGCGTACTTGTTTAGCAAATACGTCGCTAAAATGATAATCGTTTGCGATAGCGGTAAGTGTTGAGATATCTGCCGTGAGAGCAATAGCAGGCAGGCCGGGTCGCTCTTGCCTAAATCGATTGAGCATTTCTGAGCTAAATCGTAACGCATCGCAAGCTGAGCCCCCATTGCCGCAAGTGAGTATCTTGTGGCCCTCTAATAAGGCTTGGACAATTTCTTCACTGGCTTCTGCGATTATATTGAGAATGGCATCAGCCGTGTTGATTTTTGTCTGTATGCTTTCGGTAAACCCTGCCTTAATGCGTTCGATAATATTGTTCATGTGTCCACCCAAAATGCGTTTTTAACCCAATTCACTTCCGTTTTTCCATGTGACGCCTGGATAGCAATTATATCAAAACGACTGTTGATTGTATAAAGCCAGTGTTTTTTCTGTAAAAAATGTGTTGCTGCTTTGACCAGTTTTTTAATTTTCGGCTTGGTAATGCTTTCTAATGCATTACCATAATCCTTGCTGCTGCGTTGCCTCACTTCAACGAAAACAACATCATCGAGGTCTTGCATGATTAAGTCAATCTCACCATAGAAGCAGTGATAATTTTTTTCGAGAAGCCGCAAGCCTTTTGTTTCCAAAAAGTGACAAGCAGCGGCTTCAGCGCTTTTGCCAATGACTTGGCTATCCATTGGCCGCATGACGTACCGTTCTACAAGGCAGGCGGCGATGGACTTGCTGCTTCATGGATAAGACCAGTGCTCCCGTTGCGCCCTGAATCGGGAAGTTTTGCAGGGTCTCAAGTTGATTCAGGGTTTGGCTTAAGAGATAGGCATCCTGTCCAACAGAGTAGAGTCTATCCGTTGCGCGATTGCTGGGTGTGTCACACACAACGACATCTTTTAAATCATTTTCACTGACGTTGGTGTTATTGGCGTTCACCGTTGAGGTTGCATAAATCGGCACATTATTGACATAGTAAAACTTTAACGTAGGTACAATGACTTCTGCATCCTTCGCTGAGGCGAATAAGAAGATGACATTAAAATCTTGCCGACGTTGTTGGGAAAGGGCAGCTCTATTGCTATGAGCTTCCATTAATTCCTTGTCTTTTGCTAAATCGACGTGAAGTAGTTTGGCGATTTCCTGACTGAAATTAGTTTTGGGTGAAAAATACCAGGTTTCGCGAATATTACCCCCAGCCGTTTGCCATTCAGAGGAGAAAGCAGAGGTCAGGCGGCGCCCCCACGCATTTTGTGGCGCGATAATAATAGCATCGCTCAAACCTGATCGGCGTGCAGAGGCTGCAAGCTGGGCAGCTTCATCTTCAGGAAGTAAACCGAATTCATAAAAATTACCTGGTAATGCATTGAAAAGATGCGGTTCCGTGTAATTGAGTGCAAGTAAGGGAGTGCGGAATGGGCCTTTTTTGCTCATTTGCTCGACATCTTCTTTGACCAGTGGGCCGACAACGAAATCAGCACCTTCAGCGACTGCCTGTTCATAGAGTGACGCTAAATCCTGTGTTTGACTGGTGTCATAAAATTTAACGTTTTGTTTGCCCGCTTTTAACTGGTTTGTGTAATAAGCATTCAAAAAGCCTTCGCGTATTCGTTGCGATGAGGAAGCATAGCTGCCATTTTGGGGTAATAAAACGGCAATTTGACGGGGTGGATTTGCGTTTGCTAAGCGGCGAAGTGTGTTAGTATCCGGCAATAATTGATTTGCTGGATGAGTCGTATTTTGTTCGTGCCATGCTAAAAGCGCGCGGGCGAGATCCCGCGTATTTCTGTTCTCGTCTTTACTGATCAAAGCGAGTTCAACCCAGGTCTGTTCTGTCTCACCCAGGCGGGCTTTCTTCATTTCAGTTAATTGGGAAGAAGGGATGCGCTGTAAATTTTCCCAGGTTTTGGCTGTGTTGCTATCCCAGATGGCGCTATCATAGGCTGAGGTTATTTTTTGCTGCTGGTTCTCTCGCGCTTCAGTATTTCTAGATGAAGACAGGGTGGAGCAGCTGGTTAATGCTGTGATAGCAATCAGGATGGCTAAATTGATCAGGCGATTTTTTTTCATTATATCGGCTCTCTTATGCTAACTAGTTTTGGAACATTATACGTTGTTGCAACACCAATTGGTAACCTGCAGGACATTACGTTGCGGGCACTTCATGTGTTGAAAGTAGTTGACCGGATTGCGGCTGAAGATACAAGACATTCTGCGCAATTATTAAAACATTTTTCTATTCATAAACCAATCCTTTCTTTACATGAATTTAATGAACGTGAACGTGTCCTAGAAGTAATCAATTACCTGGAAAACGGCGAGTCAATTGCGCTTTTAAGTGATGCGGGAACACCGCTTATTAACGATCCAGGTTATCGTTTAGTGCGAGAGGCGAAAGCAAAAGGCATGACGGTTGTGCCGATTCCAGGCGCGTGCGCATTAATAACCGCGCTTTCAGCCGCTGGTTTGCCGACCGATAAATTCACCTTCGAGGGTTTTCTTTCCGCAAAACAAGAAGCAAGGCATCAGCAGTTAATTTCACTTTCAAGCGAAACCCGCACAATGATTTTTTATGAGGCGCCGCATCGCTTGCTAGCCACCCTGCGGGTCATGGTCGAGGTATTTGGCGGGGAACGGGTTGCAACCGTTGCCCGTGAACTGACAAAATTGCATGAGACGATTTCGTTATCAAATTTACAAACGCTTGTTAATCAATTTGAAGCAGCGCCTGACACGTTGCGCGGTGAGGTTGTGATTCTAGTGCAGGGTGTCGAAAAGGCGAGAGAGGAGGCCGCCAGGGTGAGTCCCGACGTCGTTTTATCTATCCTTTTAACTGAGCTACCCTTAAAGCAGGCCGCAGCCCTTGCCAGCAAAATTACGGGGGAGCGTAAGAATGTATTATACGAGATGGCGCTTGCCATGAAAAATAAGTGAAAATATTGAAAGAGTTATTGGGATAGCCTCACGTTTCTCGCGGCATTCCCCCACCCATTAATCTTTCCATCCCATTCTTTGAGTATAATGGTTATACGAGCAGATAAGGAGATGCCATGCATTCTACAAAGCTTTTACTAGTGGATGCTATCATGAGTATGTTGAGACGGTTATGTGAGCTCGTGTTCAATGTACACAATGATGCACAAATGAAAAATGTGTTTGGCGTGAACGAAAGTGAAACAAAAAAACTGATTGAGAAAATGATTGATGCATTGCCGGATCAATTTGTTTTGCGTTTATCGCCAGCTGAAAAAAATGAAGTAGTGGATATTTGCGCGAGGGAATTTGTTTTTTTTCAAGTGCAAGAAAAAGCGAATAGTACTGACTATCAAGCGGCGTTGAAACAGTTTATTGCTATCTTTGCGCGTGATATTCAAGGCCGGATGAATCCTGAATATGCGTATGCATCAAATATCAAGGAGAGGTAATGATATGAAAGAAGCGCTCACGCAATTGATTGACCAAATCAATCAACATCCTGAAATAGTCGATGTAGATAAACGCTGTTTTATCGAAATCATTGAATATCGCACACGTCACTTGGATGAGTTTTATTTGGTTTATAAACGCATATCACCTTGCATTGATAAAATTAAAAAGCGCGAAATGGTAACTGACGCGGATAAAATATCTTGGGATGAGTTGGGGGCGTTACGCGATGTTGTTTCATTAATGCCTATTTTTGAAGTGTTAACTAAACTGAAATTACTGCATTCTCAGCATGGGGCTTATGATTTATACAAAAAAGTCGAAGAATGTTTTGAAATTGCGAATGTCTTGGGGTTAGATGTAAAACACGATGTGCCAGGCATGCGATTTTTTCAATATAACCATTATTCACGCGAATACTTCTTTGATACCATTGCGCTATTTGATTACTTGCGTACGCTGATCAAGTCGGATGATAACCTGCCCTCGCATGAGAAGAGGCCCTAGTACATCGATTCACTGGTTTTGGCCTGCTGGCATCCCATCTTGCATCGATCTTGAAAAGTTTCTCAATCAAAAAAGCTCGATGTACAGTAAAGTACACCTGCGCTTTTTTTCAATCGAAGCTTTCCAATATCTCGCAATCTGAGCGCCAGCAGGCCAAAACCAGTGAATCGATGTACTAGGCAATCCCTTTGCTGCCATCGGGCTAATTCTGCTATACTCTTTTTAGAGTCAGTCAGGCAGTCGCTCTACACAAAAGTGTAGGGAGGAAAGTCCGGGCTCCACAGGGTAAAGTGCCAGGTAACGCCTGGGAGATGCGAGTCTACGGAAAGTGCCACAGAAAACAAACCGCCCCGCGAGGGGTAAGGGTGAAAAGGTGCGGTAAGAGCGCACCGCGTCATTGGTAACAATGGCGGCACGGTAAACCCCGCTTGGAGCAAGGCCAAATAGAAATTCAATAGTGCGACCCGCACTGAATTTGGGTAGGCTGCTTGAGAAGTTTGGCGACAAACTTCCTAGATGAATGGTTGCCCACGACAGAACCCGGCTTATCGACTGACTCATTTTTTTTAGAATGGGGTCAAATCTTGACATGGACATCTCTGTCACATAGATGTTTTTAGATGTCCGATGTCAAGATTTGACCCCATTCTTCTTCACTCCCCAGAATATTTTACCGTGTATGTTATAATGCCTATATACCTTATATGTACCTATAAAGACCACGCCTGCTAAATAAATCATCATAAATAGGTGGGGTATGAGGGCTGAATAAGCTAAGTGAGGTTACGAGGAGTGGGGAAATGGCAAACGAACGGAATAATGTTCGAACTCCAGCATTACCAAATAAAATCCATTTTATATGGATAGGTGGCCCTATCCCAACTCATTACCTAGAAAATATTTTAAAATTAACTGGTGAATTAGAGGGTAAGGTTGAAATAAATTTATGGACTGATAAAAACCCTGATGCGAGTAATTTTTTTGATAAGAATTGGAAGGATCCTGGGTTTATTAAGCAGCCAAATTTGAAAATACGGCACATAAATGAAATATTTGAAGAGATAAAACATCAAGAAAAGTCATTCATGTTTGACAAAATAAGCAAAGATATTCCGAGTAATAAAGGTGAATCCCAAAATACAATTGAAAAGAATAGTGAAATAGACCTAGCCAATAAAAAAGAAAAATCTATCTTTGATCGAAGTTACTATGAAGTTGCAAAATTAATTTGCTCTTTAGATTCAATTGGTGCCAAAAATTATGCTCAAGTAACCGATTTGTTACGCTTACTTATACTTACAGTTGAAGGCGGGCTCTACCTCGATTGTGATACTACATTTGAATTTTCAGCAAAAAAAAATCAAGAAGTGAAAGAATTTGTAGAATTGAGACCACCTTATGGATTTTATGGTAACTTTGGTTGGAATTTTTCTATGAGTGGATATCGAGGTTTATACACAGAAGAATGGGATGCGGTGTTGGGTAATGATATTATTGCTATGATGCCTAATCATGAAATTGGCGAATATGCTTTGAAAGAAATGATTTTAGATTTTGCAAAATTATTGGCAAGTTGGACGCAACAAGAGAAAAGTAATTTATTTACTCTATCTAATTTAGATAAGAAAAGACACGATCCAACGGATCGTTTGATAAAAACCATCGATCTAGGCCCAGGTATTATGTCAAGAGCAGTCAATCATTATAGAATAGAACATGGGCTTACTCAGAATCAACCCTATGATTTGGTCGCACCTCGAAGAGTAGTTGAAAGGACAAAAAACCGCACCAATATAACGTGTGAATTATTCGGAGTTAAAATGCATAGCCAGTCAGATCAAAACTGGGTAACTAAAAAATGGGAGATTATCAAGGAACCGTCTTCAGAAGAAGAATTGAAAAATGAGTTGGGTATCAGTAATAATTTAAAAGAAATGATCGAGAAATTTGATATTAAAAATAAAAGGAAAAGAGCGGAATTTATATTAAATGTTGAAGATATTATTAAAAAGACAAGTTATAAAGGAAATTTCAGAGATTTACTTGAGGCAATTAAAAAGGGGGAGGAAGATGAAAGATCGCAACTCTTATTGCGTCGTATGAACCTGATACCAATTAAGGAAAGCAAGAAATCTCAACAACAAGATGACACAATGCTTGGTATTAAAATGAAAGATAATATATGGCTTAAATTAAATATTAGCGATGAGGAAATTGTATCCTTAGAGATTGACGCCAAGCTAAAACGTAAACCCACTTTTTCTAGGAATGAACTTCATCTTCTTAATTTCAAACCTAATAAAAAATACTCAGAAAAAGATGTCTATGGAATTTTTTTTGATAAAAATGGAATGGTTATTGACGCTGGTAGGAAAATTAATCCTTTTGATAAGCCCTCAATAAGTAATAAAAATAAATACGAAAAGTTATCGATGATGACGCAATCTTCATCGTACAATCCTGGCTATGATAGTTTTTATAATAATTTTTTAAAAGACAAGTATAAATTGGCCAAAGAAGAAAGTGCTTCTTTAAATGTCGAAAGTTTGGCAGATGAAAGCCAATACGTGAAGAAAGAAGCAACCGCTTATTCAGAAAAGATAGAAAAATTGAAAATTGCGATTTGCAATAGTGTAAATACTATAGAGCAATTTAAAATTAGACAAGCTGAGATTAAAGAAGAAATATCTAAATGTGATCAAAAAAGTAAGGAAATACGGACCAAATGGGGTAAGCAATTATTGCAACAAGAGAAATTATTATTACTAACTGAGGAGCATGATAAATTATATCAGAAATATTTTAAGATCAATCGTCAAATTGAGTCCAATGAAAAACTAATAATAAGTAAAATGAGTAGAATTGCAGTAATGGGGGGTGAATTTAAAGATTACGCTGATTATTATGAGCTTGAAGATATCTCTAAACATCTCTCATTATTTAACAAGATTG
>Ga0155585_1054_pt1 | contig 10793 bp, 10 predicted proteins | sample RifCSPhighO2_12_FD_107242 | JGI IMG/M metagenome (GOLD analysis project Ga0155585, IMG submission 107242) | Gammaproteobacteria bacterium RIFCSPHIGHO2_12_FULL_43_28 | reverse complement strand
CCGGAATGGTCTACATTCGCCCACGTCATTGAGGAGGTTAGTAACAAGATGATGCCGCATGCTAATGTCCATTTAGGCATTTTCAAAAACAAAACTCCTTGCAAGGTGAGTGTTAAAAAGGCTGCAAACCAACCGCGAGGGTAAAGGCAAAATATCGGCATTTTCGCCATGCAAAACGAAATGTAAACAGACCCTGATGATATAGCAAAAATTTCTTACCGAAAAGAGAATTACAAACCGCGAATTGAATGTTAGTGTCGTCCTTGCTCTTGCTATTTATCTAATTTTACATGAAAATAAGGGATCAGGTACCAATATTTCATGGAAAAATATGAAGTATATCAACAAGATAGCTTATCTCATTGTATAAGTTCGGTTAACCCGTTCGCGCTGAGGAGGCGCGCTCTTTGCGCCGTCTCGAAGCGTGAACGACCCGTCACCGCTCACCCCGAGGAGCGTGCAGAGCACGCGTCTCGAGGGGTGAGCGGTGACGGGTTAACCGAACACTTACATCTCATTAAGCAGTTTCCGGCTGTGTGCCTATTAGGTGCAAGACAGGTGGGCAAGACAACCTTGGCTAAGCAGTATAATACAGCCCTGACACGGGAATAAAAGAGGCGCTAGCTTAATGAGCAATGCGATCATATATCATTACGGTGTGTATCTGAATAATTCAACTATTTTTCATGAATTAAACGAAATTATATCTGTTGAGAAGAATAGTGAGATGAAAATAGCAACTACAATTTAACCAAAGCCGGTACTCGGTGTTTCTCATTTTGTTTCTGATTTTCCTTGCGGGTGTATGTGGTCAGAGGCGGAAATGCGACCCACGCAGAAATAATTACTTGCTGCGTGGGAGTCAGTTGTTGATCGCTATAATTCATTCATGTGTTTATAGTCAATCCTAAGAAGAATAAGAACACCTAATTTCATTACGACGTGAAAAATAAATTGAGATTATTTGATTTCCTCCTGGCTTTACAAATAATTTTTGATTTTTACAATCATCATTTATTTTTCCTCCATCATACTCAAATATATTAAAGATATATTCTTTCTCGGCATCAATGCTTAGATCTACGCGGTTATCGCAATCATGTGGATAGCCTGAGCAAATCGAGTAATAGCTTCCGTCAACGGTAAATTGTAAATAATGTGGGTATCCTCGATCCATTCGATAGGTTTCAACCGTTACTGTTTGGTTAGCTAGACTTATTAAAGGGTAAAAGGTGCTGAAAAGCAGTAATTTACTTATATTTCTTTTCAAATTCATGGGAACTTCCTCTGAGTTTAAAAATAGTTGAATAAAAAAATAATTATCAATCTGTCATGTGGAGCAACTTTATTGTGCTTACCCCATTCATTGCATCAACATAACCTATTTACTTATTGATAAAAAGCGACTATTTATCTATGATATGTTCCATATGGATACTAATCGTTTACGACAATTTTGCGTCATAGCAGAAACTGGCAGTATGACCAAAGCTGCAGAACTGCTGCATATCACACATTCTGGCTTATCTAAGGCAATGAAGTTATTACAGGAAGAGCTGGGGTACGCGCTGTTACGTCCGTCAGGTCGGGGCTTGGCACTAACCGATGACGGGATACGCATCTATCAGAACGCCAAGGAATTTCTTGCCAAGGAAGAGCAGCTATTTAACGTAAGGCCTCTGCCACAGAAACAACCCTTAAGAATAGGGACGGTTGAGATTTTCCTGGCGTCTTTGTGCGAGAACTTAGGACTTATGCAAGTCGACAATCACACCGTTACACTTTTAGATTTAAATCCTGGTCAGATCGAACAGTTAGTTGCAGATAGACAGATTGAATATGGTATCACTTATGTCCCTTACCCAATGGATAACATTACCATCATCGAAGCAGGAAAATATCAATTAGGCTGTTATCATCTGCAAGGATATTTTGAAAAAATGAATATCAGTGAAATTCATTTCGTGGTTCCAGCCCTTGGTTTATCAAGTAACCCTTTGGGTATTAAGGAACGTGATGGCTGGTTGGAAAGTGTTACCCCAAGAAACAGGAAATATTCTGTCAATTTGCTTTCAACTGGAATTGAATTAACCTTGCAAGGATTATGCGCCATTTATATTCCTAAATTTCTTGCTAATAACATTAATAAAAATCGAAAGGGCAGCAATAAATTAGTAGAACATGCTATTCCAAGTGTTCAAAAAAATATGCAACGTGTCTTTCTTATCAAGCATAAGGATCAACCAGAAGATAGTTCATTCAGGGAAATAAAAAAATTAACCCAACGATTGGTGCAAAATTAAATGAAGCATTATCTGTTAAGCCTTATGGATAACTAATTTCGACTCCATGTTTCGAATTTTTTTATAATCTAATAAAATGCGCTCGCGGTCTCCGGCCAACGCAATAATTCCAATACTCGTTAAATAATCTACTGTCTCAGGTACAAGGTCACCATTTTTAAACCAAATATATTCATTGAGCAAGGTCGGCAATTTAGAAATTTCAGCGAGGGCTTCAACATTCGATATTGTTCCTTTAGCAGGTGATTTCAAAAAAACAGGTACGACCGATTTTTTAAAACTATATTTTTTTGTCAGGACATCGCCATCCGCATAGACTTCCACTAATTTATCCGCTTGACTACACCCAGTCGCTTCTCGAGCAAACCCAACCACTGGGCCTCCGCACATTCTGGCACCGGACTCGATAAGGCGTGGTCCTTTTTCAGTGAGCATGATTTCAGTGTGGGCAGCGCCCCAGCGAATTCCCAAAGCACCTAGGGCCTTTTGAGTGTAATCAAATAATTCTCCATGCTCTACTTCACTATAAGGCACAAATTCTACGTAATCGAAAACAGTTTTACGATCATGAGATGATGTTTTATTATATTTAATCAAATGCGCCAGATAGTGTTTTCCCTTGGCACTGACAGTGCCAACAGCAAATTCTGTACCAATCGCTTGTTCCTGCACGACAACTGTTTTGCTAACTTTTCCAGTAATTTTAGATGGCTCAGTCAACACCCGATTGAAAGCCGTTTTCCAATTTCCTTTTGCCGAAATGTGAAATACCTTATCACTACCAGCAGACATGGGAGGTTTAATGATAAGCGAGGAATCAACTAATTCGTTTTCTTTGATCCACGTTTCCACTTCATTTTCAGATGAAGCATTGAGTGTCTTAAGGGCCGGCACACCAGCTTCTTCCAACGCTTTTTGCATCAATGCCTTGTGTGATCTATGAAGTGATTTTTTGGGATCATTGGCAAACCCTGGTGTTAAGGTATCAGTCAGATGTTCTGCTAAAGGAACTCCTTCCTCGGTACCAGGAATAATAGCAATAGGGTTGTACTGTCTAAGAACCTCTACCAAATTTAGTTGATCAGGAATAATCTCGACAAAATCTGACGTTTGAACTTTCATTCCAAATCCAACCCAGTCAGATTTAAACGTGACTGCAATAGCAGGTATTCCTCGGGCTTTAAAAGCAGGAGCTAATTCTATTCCTGATGATAATGGATCCACAATGATGACTGGTCTATTCACGTACTAACTCCTTATTTGAGTTTTGAATTAATATCGTAACTGCTCGCTCGTCATTGTGAGGCTTAAGAGCGTTTAGCCGAAGCAATCCACTAATAATTGGATTGCCGCGCCCGCAGAAAGCGCGGGCTCGCAATGACGATGAGTAGTTACTTAATATCAATTGTTAATTTAAATAGAGACGCAACTTTATCTAGCGGCGCGGCCGATTCAATGTAGGAATCAGGTCTCACTAAAATTGCCTGATTCATATAGGGAGAACTATCCGTCCAATAACTCGCTTGGCATTTGTTTGAATAAATCTGAATGACTTTTATAAATTTGGGTAAGCTGAGATTCACTTCATCATCACCAAAAATTAACAGAGTAAATTTAGTATAATTCAACAGAGAATAAAGCCGTGTTTTAACGATCCCGTTAAAAATTTCAACATCAAAAAGTCGCGAGCCGCAGAGTCCCTCATCTCCATAGCGAATCCCCATCCCAGTTATATTCCCTGCACGTTTTTCTACAATTTTTACGTAGTCTTGAGCGTGGGTGCCATTCTGTGAATATTTAGTCGAACGAACAAGTTCACCGGAAGTCTCAATGACACTTTCAGCAACTGGCCTACGCTCATCTTCATAACTTTGTAAAAGTTCTGCAGGAATATCGAAGTTCATCACCCTATTTAATTTCCACATGAGATTGAATGCATCTGCAAGGCCTGTGTTAAGACCTTGTCCGCCATTGACTGAATGGATATGGCATGCATCACCTGCAAGAAAAATTCGATCTTTTACAAAGAATTTTTCGGCAACAGATTCTTTTACTGAAAATTGTGAAAACCAGACAATCGCTTTGAAACGTAAAGTATGAGGCTTTATAGCGTGATTAATTTTGTCAATTGCATCCGGAATGCTAAAATCTTTGGTATCCATTCTTACGTAAAATCGATCAATGTCTCCTTCCCTTGGAATCCACGCCACATCTGATGTTTCTGCCTGAAAAACAATTATTTCAGGAACCTTTGGAAAATTTGTCTCTATCATGCCATCGATGACGGCCCATACAATTTGCGGTCGTATCACTTTAAAAGGTATTTTAAAATGATGACGAACGAAAGAGTGAGAACCATCAGCGCCAATGAGGTAACTAGATTGGATTTTCTCTCCATTTGAGAGCGTAGTGAGACATCCCTTTTTATTAAGCTCAATATTATCAACAGTTGTGGAACGCTTGACTCCCGCTCCCCTCTTACCAAGTTTTTCATCCAACAGATTTTCCAGGTAGGACTGTCCAAGCATAAGAAAATGTTTATGTAAGCAGCCTTCAAGTTCATCCCACCATGAAGATTGACGTGAGATGAATTTTCCATCCGCCCACACAGAACTGGTGTTGCAACGCTTTCCCAACGGATAGAGTTCTGTAAACAGATCTACTAACTCAAGAAGTTGTAATGTACGCGCGTTAAGCGCATCTGCTCTACCAACCTTTAACGGCCCATCAGATTTGTCTACAATAACCGTACGCATGCCGCAAAGATGTCCCAGGTAGGCGCACATGAGTCCTACAGGTCCTGCCCCCACTATAACAACGTCAGCGACTTCAGTGCTCATTGGTAGGACTTAAGACCAGGGTTATCAAAAGGAGGATTACTCAAGACATGAACTCGTTGAAGATGACGCGGAGATTTGGAGACAAATGCTTCTCTACCATGTAGCAATGAAAAGTTATCTGCAATGACGACGTCACCTGCCTGCCATTCATGAGCATAAAAATTACTTGGGGCATAAAGTGCGTGTTTTAAGCTATGGTGAAAGCCCTCTAATTCCAAAAGACCAACGCCAGTAAACTCAAGTTCTGGTGGATTTACAAAACGCCCTTTTTCTTCAGAGGGAGGTTCATTATAACGAATGACAGAAAAGTCTTGATGCGGGTGCTTATTAATAATGGGCGATACTGTCTTACTATGATAAAATTCCATTTTTCGTTGATAGATTCCAGTCACTTTATTCCAAAGATTTTTTGCTTCAGAAGAAGCATATGTTAACGCTAGAATTGTGTTTGAAAAAGTTGTTCTTCCTCCTTGTCCCGCTAGTGGCGCTTTTACACAATGAAAAATCTGAAATTCAGGGACCTCTCGGCGATACATACCATCCCAATGTAGTGGAACGTAATTATTATCAAAAATATGATCTTCTGGATTCTCTTGTTCAATCAGTTCAAGCACTTTTCCGAAAGGCCAAATGCTTATTTCACCCCAACGCTCGCAATACTTTGAAAACGATTCGGTGTCTTGAAAAGTGCGAAATCCCCTCAATACGATGAGATGTTCGCATCTAACAAGTTCGCGCAATCGATCTACATTAAGATCACCCAAATGATCGAGAGATTTTTTAGGTTCCAAAAGTAAACCAAAAGGCCGAATCGGTGTGGTGTTATGCTCCATACAAAACTCCGTGCAGCTTAGAAAATTTTTGTTTATCCTTCAATTCATAATGACTTGGCCGGCCTTCACGGCAAACTAACCGCGCACCAAGGGCTTCAGCTTGCGCACGTTTAAGTAGCAAAAAACTTCCATCTACCTCCATCGCGACACCGTGCCATGGGCTCATCCAACTGTCAGCTTCCATCAGGCGAATACCTAGTTTAGAAGTGCCACACGTCTGAGGATGAATAGAAAGACGAACGGCATGAGGAAAATGCTTCGCTATTAATTCACTCCAAGCTCTACTTCGTTGGATGACGAGGTATGCGCGTTGTCGGCACTCTTTTTGTATCGCGTTGCGGCTAGGGAACTGTCCTGGACGAATCGCATCCTCTACTAGAAAACGTGTCATGCCACAATACTGCCGATGTACTTCTTCATTCTCTATGCTGCATGGCGTTTGACTCCCTTTGCGTACAGCGTCTTTAAGCACTTCCAGCGACTCGCCATATTGCGCCATCAATTGATTCCGCATTCGATTAAACTCCATACCTGAGTACACGTCATCAAGATTGAACATAGAAATAGAAGTGAGAGACATTTTTTTTATTAACAACGATAGTTCTCGCTGATAATCGGTCACATCTATGTCGCGTATACCCACAACATCATTAAAAACCCTGCCATCAGAACATAAAATGACGCGAGCACCTGGCGAATAAATTTTTTGAATTTGTTGGCAAAGATTATTAAGAAACTCGAGCGCAAGTCGCTCAGCCATATCTGGCAGTGTTCCAAGAACTTTCGCCAGATTGGGTGACTTTGCGGGGAACGCCGGCAACACAAATGTTATCGGTTGCTGCGCTTTAATCGCCGAAATAACTTGACGTAAATGCGGCTCGAGGCACGCTTTGCAAGCCGATGTGGCGCATGATTTTTTGGGGCCAGCTATCCTGCGAAACTGCATTACATTTAGCATAATTTTTCGAGCCAAGTGTGACGCGGTTTCGAGCAAAAGCGGAATCTCGCACTTTATTTCTGTTGGTCTAAATAAAAATTTTGTTAACGCCATCGCCACTGTACTCCTCTAATACTGAACGCAGTTTAACAACGGCTTGTCTATTAATAAAATTGATAATTATTATTGTTGACATAGGCAAAACCTATGGTTATACTAGCCAACATATCGTTTTTTCGCGTATCTTCAAAAAGATGAGATGATAAGTATGATGATGATCGCATCACCAAACGATTTAATTTATTTTATTGAAATCTCCAATACCTTAAATTTGTCTCGTACCGCTAAGCGCATTGGTATTAGCCAACCTTCATTAACGCTAGCAGTTAAACGGTTGGAGCAGGTCATCGGAACCGAGCTTTTTATTAGGGGTAAAAATGGCGTGGTGCTCACAAAAGCTGGGCAACGCCTTCTATCTCATGCGAAGCAGTTATTACAATTATGGGATAGCGTAAAATCTGAAAGTCTAGCCTCGCATTATGAAATCCAGGGAAAATTTACGCTTGGCGCTCATTCATCAGTTGCTTTAGGTACTTTATCTGGTTTTTTGCCAACATTGTTAAACGATTATCCAAAATTAGAAATTCAATTAAAACATGATTTATCAAGAAATATTTCAGAAGGGATTATTAATCTTTCTATTGATATTGGGTTGGTAGTCAATCCTGTTAAGCATCCTGATTTAATTATTCATAAACTTTATGATGATAAAGTAACTTTTTGGCATGCAGCAGAAAAAAATGTCACTCAACAAATTGATTCTGGCGAGGCTGTGCTTATCACTGATCCTGATCTTATGCAAACGCAATGGTTATTAAAACGTATTCATCGGCAAGGAATAAAATATAAACGCATGGTAACAAGCAATAATCTAGAAGTGATTGCAAATTTAACGGCAAACGGTGGCGGCATAGGGATTCTTCCAACCTGCGTTGCACTCTCAGCCTATCCTAATAAACTTAAGCCCGTTCCTAAAATGCCCTATTATCATGATGAAATTTGTTTAGTGTATCGACATGAAAATCGGAATATTAAAGCTGTACAGGCAATAATAAGTTCTATTAAAGCATGTTTTATTGGTAAAAAATAAATATTGTTCGCAGCCTTGGAATTCTAACGCGCCAATCTTCACTGAAACAGGCTTGCACAATTGCACTTTCAACAAAATTGAGCAATGTGACTGATACGGATCCCCTTTCGATGAAAAACTACCACTGGCAATCATACTGCGGTGGCTTATTCCAGTTAACTATTCGAGAAAACTCCAAGATTGAATGTGATACTAGCTTGCTCCTGAGTGATTATGTAATTAACGCGAATTCCGGATAAGCCATGCATGTCATGCCAGCTACGCTTGCCTCTAGGTTTTAGAGAACGTTCATCAAACTGTGTCATGCCAGCTAAAAGCACGCTGGCATGACACTGTTCCATAAACACTCTCAGGTTTTACTTAATCTTGGTATTATTATAGATCACTGGATGCCACCTCGCGCAAAAAACGCGCGGCTGGCATGACAGAATTCTATTTGGGAGGTCTATCTATCCAGAATTCGCGTAATTAATTAAATTTAAATAAATTCATGGAATCAGATTGATCATTTACTCTATCTGTATCGCAATTATCTTTATTGAACGGTTTAGGGAACATTTTCAATGAATCAAAACTATGGGATTCGTTTAATGATTTTTTAGCCTTAATTAAACTAGTTGGATACAATACATTGTACAGTTTACCCAATTTGACTTCAAACTCATCATCTGCAGATGAATATATTTTCAACCCTTTACTTGAGTGAAATCTCCAATGTTCGTGACTAATAATATCAGTCGGCTTTTCTACAATAATCATTGTAGAAGCATAAATATTATTTGTAGCAAATGGCTTTAGTGTGTCACTAACCCATGAATCGAGACTGCAAAATTGATTTGTCGACCAGCAAACCAAATCGTATGGTATTTTACGCGAAATATTCGAATCGATCACAGGTTTGATGGGAGATACGCCATATTCAGCATAATCAGTATTACTTATATTTATCCAGTCATAAATAAATTCAATATTTGGAAATATGGCTTGTAGAAAGCTTTTAACCCCAAATTGATCTTTAGATTTCACGTTTGGGGTAGATAAGAAAAATCTTTTGTACCCTATTTGCTGCGAAGCAGGAACAATAACTTCGATTAACTGCCTCAGGCATATTTTTGACATGCCACAATAAAAAGTGTCTCTATCTTTAGATATATTAAGTGTACTTAAAATATCTTGCTTAAACCGTTTTAGCGAGATTGGAAACTCGTCTAGAGGTGCATATTTAATGCATTTATTGCGGTCAAATATATAGTTGTAATTTTTAGCACTCGCAAACAGTAAGCCGCGTTGATTTAGTAACTTTTTAGCATTCATGATATCGCCTATATCACTATCAAAACTATCAAAATCTGAGGCGCTAATGATATCGAATAAGGTGTCATCACTATTTTTTATATAATCATCAAGGTAACTGAAGTGATAAATAGCTATATTTACTTCTGTGGATACTGCTGTTAGCATTTCATATAGTTGATCGAGTTGCTCAGAATAGCAGTAAGGCTCGATGAGAACTATATTGAATTGCATAATGCGGGCTTCTGTGATTAATCGATAGAGTAAGACGTAATCTTGCAGTAACCCACCTGATCCCATACTGAGATAATTGAAGATTTTTGATTCTTTATCGAAACGATGCTTTAATGCAAATTGGATAATTTCATCTTCATATTGTTTTCGTCTTGGATTTTGCAATCGATCAAAATGATGGCACCTACACTCTGTTAGTGCAGGTGGCAGTAAATAAAGGAGATGTGTTGAACTGTCGCCAATTTTTATCAAAGACTCTTCTAACGTCTTGAAAGTATCAACAAATCGTATTTGTGAATTGTCAAATTTTTCGACCTGTATCAACTCAAGCGGCAGTTCATCGAGTGGGAATTTATCTGCCGAATTTTCTGGCTTGTTTGTAATTTTTTTCGATTCTTCTAGATTCTGGTATCTGCTATCTGCCATCACTCACCTCGTTTATAAATCTCTTTTTTAGAGAACATTCGTCAAACTGTGTCATGCCAGCGTGCTTTTAGCTGGCATGACACAGTTCCATAAACACTCTCATTTTTTATATCGGCCATTAATTTAACATATCAATCTTTGGGAAAAAAACCTTGCGCTTTACGCAGCAGGGTTACTCACCCGGCATCTTACTGAATCACGCAATGATGACTGTCTCTTTGGTTCCTCTCGCTTAGTAACGATATTTTGCCTGTTGATAAGGTTGTTGTTTTTGCTCGACATAAGTTTTGAAAATCTGACAAGCGCACAACAAAGCATGCCTTACATGATACGCCGGTCGGCCCTCCCCGCACAAAATAACTATACACAAAATGAGAAACACCGAGATTAGGATCAAAGAATGGCGTCTTTTTATCATCCAGCACCTTGCCCCGCGTTAACTTTTTCTTCTCATCTACTACTCTCCCCATACCATCGCACATTGCTTGTGCCAAGTTCGCGGGGAAAAAGCGTTCAATAAAACCTATTAACTTGATGGCCGATAATCTATTCTTGTCACTGTTAAATCCACCGAAATCATCGTAGTGTTCATCATACAACTTTAGCGCCTCTTCAAAGAGCGCTTCATTAAAATGATAGCCCGTGGTGATGACACCTTTTATCTGATTTTTGAGATAGTTTTGAAATTCCGCTACCGCCTTCTTGGCTTCTGCAAGACCAGTTGTTTTATCCTTTTTAATCGCGGCAAATACTTTATTGAGCTCAAAAGAATCACTC
>Ga0155585_1002_pt1 | contig 11043 bp, 11 predicted proteins | sample RifCSPhighO2_12_FD_107242 | JGI IMG/M metagenome (GOLD analysis project Ga0155585, IMG submission 107242) | Gammaproteobacteria bacterium RIFCSPHIGHO2_12_FULL_43_28 | reverse complement strand
TTGGTAAAGAAAGTACATAATAAGGAAGAAGGTATACAGAAGAGGTGCTCATGTTAAACATCAAACATCCCGAAGCAGACAGGTTAGCTCGAATTCTAGCCAATCAGCTAGGTGAGACCATTACCGAGGTTGTTATTGAGGCATTACGTGAAAAATTGCTGCGGGAGCAGGGTAGGAGAATGCCTGTCGAAATGAAAGTAAGCTTGCTTGAAATTGGGCATCGTTGCGCTGCATTACCCAATAAAGACATACGCTCTCCAGATGAAATTCTAGGTTATGATTCCAAGGGGTTGCCAAAATAAGAGGAATACTTATGGTATTAGATACATCGGCAATTTTGGCAATTTTATTAGAAGAAACGGAAGCAGATGTTATTGCGGAACTGATAAGTAAAGACACTAAACGATTACTCTCAGCTGGCACAGCATTAGAGTTAATGATTGTAATAGAGGCGCGCAAAGGTGAAGCGGGCGGTCGAGAGTTAGACTTGCTATTGCATCGTGCGAAAATTGATGTAGTACCTTTTGACAGCGAGCAAGCAGAAATTGCCAGAAGTGCGTGGCGTCATTATGGTAAAAGCAATCATCCTGGAGGATTAAATTTCGGCGATTGTTTTGCCTATGCGCTAGCCAAAATTTCAGGTGAGCCATTGCTTTTCAAAGGAAACGATTTTAATCAAACTGATATACAGATGGTAAAATATTAAACGAGAATAGTAGGGTCTGTTTACATTTCTATTTCATCAAGCCCTCACAATTCACCGGTGTTTTATCAATGTAGCTATAGCCAATCACGCCATTCGTGATGGTATTAATTAAACTGGCGCCTGTTATATTGGCATCACTAAAATTCGCTTGGGTTAAATCGGCTTGATTGAGATTGGCGCAAGTGAGATTTGCTTTGGTTAAAATGGCTTGCTGTAATTTTGCTTGCGTTAAGTTGGCGGCAGTCAGTGTCGCGCGGGAAAGATCGCTTTGTTGTAATTCGGCGCCTGTTAAAATGGCATGATCCAAATTCGCCCCGGTTAAATTAGTTTGGTTTAGTTTCGCGTGGGATACATTCGCATAACTTAAATCCGCACCACTCAAATTCATTTTTGATAAATCAACACCAGCCAAATTACTATGCGATAAATTTGCGTTTTGTAAATCAATTTTGCCAGGGGCGAAATGATAGTCGCGCAAGTCCGCATTCGATAAATCTAAATGCGTTGCTGGTTTCTCTTTTAATTCAAGCAGTTTTTGTAAGTCTTCTTGATTAGCGCCATAAACCAGCATTGGTAATGCGAATGCAGCTGCAATCCATGCATATTGCTTCATCAGTCTTTGGTCTCCGATGGAATGCGATGAATGCGCGCGCCTAATTGCGTGAGTTTTTCTTCAATGCATTCATATCCTCTATCAATGTGATAAATGCGATCGATAGCGGTTTCACCTTTTGCGGCCAAACCAGCAAGTACGAGACTGGCAGAGGCACGTAAATCCGTTGCCATGACGGGTGCGCCATGCAGTTTATCAGTACCTGTGCAAATGGCGGTGTTCCCCTTTAATTCAATGCGTGCACCCATGCGTATTAATTCTTGAACGTGCATGAAGCGATTTTCAAAGACGGTTTCCGTGATGACGCCCGTTCCTTGCGCGATGCTATTGACGGCCATCATTTGTGCTTGCATGTCCGTTGGGAAGGCGGGGTAAGGCGCTGTGCTAAAGTTGATAGCGTGAGGACGATTGCCTTTCATATCAAGTGATATCCAGTCTTCGCCGGTATCGATGATAGCACCTGTTTCTTCAAATTTGAGTAAGACTGATTTTAAAAAGTCGGGACGCGTATTTTTGAGTTTAATTTTCCCGCTGGTAATAACAGCAGCCGCAAGATAAGTTCCTGTTTCAATACGATCGGGCAATACGTGATATTTGCCCCCACGTAGTGCTTTGACGCCATTGATGCTGATCGTTTGGCTGCCTGCGCCGCTAATCTCTGCACCGAGGGTATTTAAGAAGTTTGCCAAGTCTTCGACTTCTGGTTCGCGTGCTGCATTGTGAATAATGGTTTGACCCTCGGCCAAAACCGCTGCCATGATGAGGTTTTCAGTCCCCGTCACGGTGACCATGTCCATCACAATGGTCGCCCCTTTTAGCTTTTTGGCCTTTGCCTTGATGTAGCCATTCTGCAGGATAATTTCAGCGCCCATGGCTTTTAGGCCTTTTAAGTGCTGATCAACCGGGCGTGTTCCAATGGCGCATCCGCCGGGGAGTGAGACTTCAGCTTCGCCAAACCGGCTCAAGAGGGGGCCCAACACTAAAATGGACGCCCGCATGGTGCGGACTAGTTCGTAAGGTGCCTGGAAGGAATCAAGCGAGCTTGCGTCAACTTCGATATTGGAACGTTCATCCAGGGTGATTTTGACACCCATCTGTCCTAATAAGCTAACGATGGTGGTCACATCCTGTAGATGCGGAATATTGCTGATCTGGATGGGGGACGTCGTCAATAAAGAGGCTGCTAATATAGGCAATGCCGCGTTTTTTGCGCCAGAAATTTTGATTTCGCCATTTAAGGGGTGGCGGCCTTCAATGATTAATTTTTCCATGGTCATACATTCTCATCTTGAGGGACTTCCAGCGCTTCCCATTCTGTCGGGGTAAACGTCTTGACAGAAAGGGCGTGCAGGGTGCCGTTTAATAACTGCTTTTCAACGGTATTATAAACCATTTTTTGTCTCTCAATCCGAGATTGATTAGCAAATAGGGGGCTAATAACCAGTGCTGTAAAATGGGAGCCATCTCCCTCGACCCAGGCTTCTGTCTGGTTTAGGTTAGCTTCAATTAATTGTTTGATTTCTTCTGGCTGCATGGGTAGATTCTATCTATGAGTGAAAAGTGACGTCATTTTTTAATATTTTTATATGATTTGCAATCATTAATGGTGATGACTATTTTAAAAGTGGATTCCAGGGCCGGTTTATTGGAAGGAGCCATCCAGCGCTCTTCGCCACACCATGACGAGCGTCCGGTGGGGCCGCCCATTGATACGATTGTGATTCATGGTATCAGCTTGCCTCCCGGTGAGTTTGGTTCAGAGGCAATCGAGCATTTTTTTTGTGGGAGGCTCGATCCCGCCGACCACCCTTATTTCGCGACGATCGCAACCCTTCAGGTCGCGTCGCACTTACTGATAAAGCGCACTGGCGAAATCATCCAGTTTGTTCCTTTCGGAAAACGGGCTTGGCATGCGGGTGAATCCTCATTTCTTGGACGGGAAAGGTGTAATGATTTTTCAATTGGCATTGAACTCGAAGGAACAGATGACATCCCTTATGATAAAATGCAATATACGCAATTAATAAGCGTCATTAAGGCACTCATGCAAGCTTATCCCGACATCACCCTGAATAGGGTCGTGGGGCATGCTGATATTGCACCTTTACGCAAGACCGACCCGGGGCTTGTCTTTGATTGGAGTTATTTAAAAGGAAACCTAGTATGACGTTCATAGTGACATTAGTTGCTTTGTTAATTGAGCGTTTTTTCGATTGGAGCCATTTACGTCAATGGCGTTGGTACACCGCTTATTTGCAATTTGTTGGGAATAAATTACCCGGCCAACCCGCCTATCTAGTGTTGGGTATCGCGATCGCTATCTTATTGGCCGTGATCGCGTTGATAAATTTTTTACTTTCAGATGTCTTATTTGGTTTTGTGCAATTGCTTTTTCACTTATTCATTGTGCTTTATGCGCTTGGTCCGCAGAATTTATGGGCGGATACTTATACGTGTATCAATTCGATGAAGAAAGAAGATGAACGCACGGCAAAAAATAAACTAACGACATCATTTGGAATGCCCGATGATCGTTACTCTCAATCGCTGCAGCGTTATTTACTAAACAATATTTTTATCGAAGCAAACCGTCGTGTTTTTGCCGTTATTTTTTGGTATGCGCTATTGGGGCCGCTTGGCGCGTTGTTGTATCGTTTGTTGAATTTGTCATCCACTACCTTGCCAGATGAAGCATCAGCGGCCGTTTCGCATGATGCGCGCGTGGTAGAATCCCTGCTTGATTGGGTGCCAGCACGTATTCTCACCTTTGTTTTTGCACTGGGTGGTCATTTTGTGCAAGTGTTTAGTATTTGGTTGCGCAAAGTGGGACAAGGCTTAGCAAGCAATGAATCCCTATTAACTGAAAGTGGTTTTGCAGCCATTGGCTTTGAGCAAGAGGATAAAATTCCAGATGATGGCAGTGCTGAGCGTCAAGCAATCAGTCTGCTTGATCGTGTTTTTATTATTATCCTCGTTATTATTGCTGCGGGTGTGTTGATGGCTTAAATAAAAGTGATGATTGCTTGGTGGCGTGCCTTTCTTTTAGTGATTATCGTTAATTATAACGTTCACGTGTTTGCTTGCGATGTGGTGGATGAGACAGGAAATCATGTTCGCATAGAAAAGCGAGCGATGCGTATTATCAGTCTTGCGCCTGACATCACTGAAATCTTATTTGCGATTGGGGCAGGTCAAGCGATTGTGGGGGTGGTGAGCGGCAGTGATTACCCGGAAAAAGCGCGCGATCTACCGGTTGTCGGCTCATACCAGGGGCTTGATCTTGAGCGTATCCTTGCACTAAAACCTGATCTGATTATCACGTGGAATCAAAATTTTTTGCGACAGCTTGCTGTGCTGGCTCAGCAAGGTGTGCCAGTTTATAGAACGAATCCACGGCGGTTAGAAGATATTCCGCGCACCATGCAAAAGCTTGGCTGCTTGACCGGGCATCGTTTTGAAGCAGAACGACGTGCGAGACAATTTTCGCGCGATTTATCCAAGCTTGCAGGCGAATATCGCAAAGCAGCTCCGGTAAAAGTATTCTTCCAACTGGGTGATCGACGCTTGATGACGATCAATCGGGAGAGTTGGATCAATCAAGTGATCACCCTGTGCGGCGGGCGCAACGTGTTTGCGGAAGCTGCATTTAGTGCACCGGAAGTGAGTATTGAGTCGGTATTAGCGGCTAACCCAGTGGTTATTTTAAATGGCGCGACAGATGACAGATGGAAAGCCAGCTGGCGTCATTGGCGCGAGCTTGCCGCGGTAGATCGCGGCAATCTGTTTACAATTGAACCAGACTGGATTGATAGGGCGGGGCCGCGTTTAATACTGGGTGCAAAGCAAGTTTGTGCGGCCCTTTTTGCTGCGCGACCCTCTCATATAAATTAATAATATCAAAATCAACTAGTTAAAATGATTTCAACAAGTACTGGTTAAGCTCGCTTCTGCGGCCATACCGATAATCTCTCCATCTGACTAAGCAAGTTGGGTTACAATGAACATATAAACAGAGAGTGTTTATGGAACTGTGTCATGCCAGCGTGCTTTTAGCTGGCATCTAGGCTTTTCTCAGGTTCATTCTAGATGCCAGCTAAAAGCACGCTGGCATGACACAGTTTGATGAATGTTCTCTATAAACAGGGTTTTTTCCTTTGTGTATTCGAGTTAAACTTGGCGCCAAAAACATCTAACTAAAAATATGACGGGAAAAACGAATGGCAAAAACGTGGAGTGATAACGATCCTATAAGAACAGAAGAGTGGCTGGATGCACTCAAGCAGGACAATGATCCTGCTGAAGTGCAGGAATGGTTAGCCGCCCTCGCCTCTGTCATTAAATACGAAGGCAAAGAGCGCGCCCAATTTCTTCTAGAAAAATTACAGGAACTCGCCGAAAAGCAAGGTGTGCCAAGTTTAGCAGCACCAATCAAGACGGCTTATTGCAATACACTGCCAAAAGAAGCTGAACCCGCCTATCCCGGGGATTTAGCGCATGAAGCAACCATTGACGCTTATGTGCGCTGGAATGCGATAGCGATGGTCATGCTCGCCAAAAAAGAAGCCGGCGGTGTGGGTGGTCATTTGTCTTCTTATGCCTCGATTGCAACCTTGTATGAAGTGGGCCTTAATCACTTCTTCCGCGCAACGAATGAAAAACAATTAGGCGATTTGATTTTCTTTCAAGGACACTCCGCCGAAGGAAACTATGCCAGGGCTTTTTTAGAAGGCCGTCTCTCAGAAAAACAATTAAAAAACTTTCGTCAGGAAGTTGATGGTGAGGGGATTGCTTCCTATCCGCACCCATGGCTGATGCCAGATTTTTGGCAATTTGCGACGGTTTCATTAGGCTTAGGCATGTTGCAAGGCATTTATCAAGCACGCTATCTGCGTTACCTTGAGCATCGTGGGTTATTATCAGCAGAGGACCGCAAGGTATGGGTATTTTGCGGGGATGGTGAAATGGATGAACCCGAATCCATGGCCGGTTTAACGTTGGCTGGCCGCGAAAAACTGGATAATTTAATTTTTGTGGTGAATTGCAACTTACAGCGTTTAGATGGCTTGGTCCGTAGTAATTATAAAATCATCCAGGAGTTGGAAGGCTTATTTCGCGGCGCCGGTTGGAACGTGATTAAAGTGATTTGGGGTAGCGGCTGGGACGCTATCTTTGCTAACGATAAAAGAGGCGCATTAATTAAGCGCCTGGGTGAATGTGTTGATGGTGATTTGCAAACCGCTCATGTCAGGGGCGGTGCTTACCTGCGTGAGTTCCTGTTCAATACCGATGAATTAAAAGCATTGGTTGCCGATTTATCCGATGAAGAATTAGGGCAATTAAAACGCGGTGCACATGATCCCATTAAAGTGTATGCAGCTTATCAAGCCGCAACGCAGTTTAAAGGCCAACCAACGGTCATTTTGACGCAAGGCGTCAAAGGTTACGGTCTTGGCACCGGCACGGCCGAAGGACGTAATGTTGCGCATAATCAATTGGATTTAACAGAAGAAGAATTAACCGCCTTCCGCGAGCATTTTCAGTTACCACTGACCGATGATGAATTATTCAACTTTGCCTTTAAAAAAATAGATAAAGATCACAAAGCGTTGCGATACTTAGAAGCGCAACGCGAAAAATTAGGCGGGTTTGTGCCTGCACGTGACGTGGCTTCTAACGCACTCACCATTCCTGCGCTTTCGGTTTTTGATGCCTTATTAAAGGGCTCGGGTGATCGCACCCTATCGACTACTATGGCGTTAGGACGCATTTTCAATGTGCTATTGAAAGATAAACAGATCGGGCCTCGTATCGTTCCGATTTTTTCTGATGAAGTGAGGACCTTTGGTTTAGAAACCTTGTTCCGTCAAGTGGGTATTTACTCATCCGTTGGGCAGCAATATGTTCCAGAAGATAAAGAACAATTTCTCTATTATCACGAAGCAAAAGACGGTCAAGTATTAGAAGAAGGGATTACCGAAGCAGGTTGCATGGCTTCCTGGATTGCAGCAGCTACTTCTTATGCGATCCACCGCTTCCCGATGATTCCGATTTTTACGTATTACTCCATGTTTGGTTTTCAGCGTGTCGGTGATTTTATCTGGGCAGCCGCCGATATGCGTGCCCGCGGCTTTTTAATTGGTGCTACCGCAGGACGTACAACGCTTGAAGGTGAAGGCTTGCAGCATCAAGATGGAACCAGCTTATTGACTGCATCGACGGTACCCACTTGCCGCGCTTATGATCCGGCTTATGCTTATGAAATGGCGGTCATCTTTGAGCATGGTCTCAAAGAAATGTATCAAGAAGAAAAAGACTGCTTTTACTACATCATGGCGATGAATGAGCGTTATGTCCAACCAGCGATGAGAGCGGGGGTGGAAGAGGGCATTATCAAAGGAATTTATTTATTCCGTCGCGGTGAAGAAGCAAAACATCGTGTACAACTCTTCGGAAGTGGTGCAATCTTAAATGAAGTGATTTTTGCCGCTGATTTACTGCAAAAAGAGTTTGAGGTTGCATCTGATGTGTGGAGTGTGACAAGTTTTAGTGAATTGCATCGTGAGGGTATTGACGTGCTGCGTGCCAATCGTTTGGCGCCAGAGAAAAAACCAGCGATTCCCCACATCGAAGATGCCCTGAAAAATCACGAAGGACCGATTGTTGCTGCCACCGATTACGTGCGTGCTTATGCAGAACTTGTGCGACCTTATTTGAAACGTCAATATATTACTTTAGGTACTGATGGCTTTGGCCGCAGTGATACACGCGAAAAATTACGTCACTTCTTTGAGGTTGATCGTTATCATATCGCTGTGACCGCATTATATGCATTAGCACAGGAAGGGAAGGTGCCCGCGAGTACAGTAACTGCAGCAATGAAAAAATTCGGGATAGATCCCAAAAAACCTAACCCGGCGACTATGTAAAAGGAGAATAGACATTGGCGTCCATCATTAATATTGAAACCCCCGATTTAGGTGGGGCGCAAGACGTAACCGTCATTGAAGTACTGGTGAAGCCGGGTGATAAGATTGAAGCGGATGCAAATATCGTGACGCTTGAATCTGATAAGGCAACCTTGGAAGTACCTTCATCGCACGCGGGTAGGGTGAAAACAGTCAAGGTAAAAGAAGGCGATAAGGTCTCAAGCGGTTCCATCTTACTGACCTTGGAGGCGGACGTTGCTGAAAAACCAACTGAGAAAACAGAGCCAAAAACAGCGGAAAAACCTGCGCCTGCTAAAGAAATAAAACCGGTTGCTGCCGAAAAAAGTGAAAGCGTTTTGGCATCAACACAACCCGCGTTAACGGGTACGCTTGAATCCACCAGTGATATTCATGCAGGACCTTTTGTGCGACGACTCGCGCGTGAACTGGGTGTTGATTTGACCCAAGTTGCCGGCAGCGGCCCTAAACAACGCGTATTGAGAGAAGATGTACAGGCCTTTGTTAAAAGTCGTTTAGCAACGTCAATAGGTACTGGTATGCCAATGGGTTTACCAACGTTGCCGCCAATTGATTTTGCTAAATTTGGTCCGATTGAAACGCAAAGCTTATCACGCATTAAAAAAATAGCCGGCAAAAATTTGCAACGTAACTGGATGATGATTCCACACGTAACACAGTTTGGCGAAGCGGATATCACAACACTCGAAGCATTCCGTGCGGCGCGTAAAATTGAACTGGAAAAACAGCAAATTAAATTGACGCCGCTCGTTTTTATCATGAAAGCGGTTGTCGCTTCACTAAAAGCATTTCCACAATTTAATGCCTCGTTAGATGCAAGCGGTGAAAACCTCATCTTGAAAAATTATTTTCATGTGGGGGTGGCTGTTGATACACCAGATGGCTTAGTGGTTCCGGTGATTCGCGATGTCGATAAAAAAGGATTATCGGACCTTGCACAAGAATTAGCGGTCATCAGTGAAAAAGCGCGCAAAAAACAATTAGCACCGGGGGACATGCAAGGCGGATGTTTTTCAATTTCCAGTTTGGGTGGAATTGGCGGCACTGGATTTACACCGATAATTAACTATCCGGAAGTGGCGATTTTAGGTGTATCAAAAACGGGTCATAAACCGGTCTATCAAGCAGATGGTACATTTTCACCGCGTTTAATGCTGCCATTATCACTTTCGTATGATCATCGCGTGATTGATGGTGCTGACGGTGCGCGCTTTATTGTGTACTTAACGACGATGTTATCTGATATTCGAAATTTATTGTTGTAGAGAAAAGAGGAAACTAATGAGTATGCAAACAGAAGTCCTGGTATTAGGTAGTGGTCCTGGTGGTTATACGGCTGCGTTTCGTGCGGCAGACTTGGGTAAAAAAGTCGTTTTAGTTGAGCGTTATAATACGCTTGGCGGTGTTTGTTTGAATGTCGGTTGCATTCCATCAAAAGCATTATTGCACGCAGCGAAAGTGATTGATGAAGCCGCTGAAATGAGCGAGCACGGTATTGCCTTCAGTAAGCCCAAGATCGACAGCAAAAAATTATGCGAATGGAAAGACGGCGTTGTTGGTAAATTAACCGGCGGCTTAAAGATGCTTGCTAAACAACGCAAGGTCGAGGTGGTGTACGGCGTTGGTAAATTTATTTCTGATCACGAAGTAGAAGTCATCAACGCAGATGGAAAAAAAGAAACGATTCAATTTCAAAAAGCTATTATCGCGGCAGGTTCACGTCCAGTCAAACTTCCGTTTTTACCCGACGATCCTCGTATTTTTGATTCAACCGGCGCGTTGACACTAACGCACGTGGGCGGAAAAATGCTTGTCATTGGCGGCGGCATTATTGGTCTTGAAATGGCGACGGTGTATCACGCGATAGGCACTGAAGTAACGGTGGTTGAATTCATGGATCAAATTATTCCGGGTGCTGATAACGACGTTGTGATGCCGCTTTATAAACGCATTAAGCCACGATACAAAAATATTTATCTCAAAACCAAAGTGACTAAAGTGGATGCGAAAAAAGACGGACTTTACGTGACCTTTGAAGGTGAAAATGCACCTCCTCAACCGGAGAAGTTTGACACGATTCTTTGTGCGGTGGGTCGTCGTCCGAATGGCGATCAAATTGATGCAACGAAAGCAGGTGTGAAAGTGGATGAACGTGGTTTTATTCCGGTTGATAAGCAATTGCGTACGAATGTAGCGCATATTTATGCAATCGGAGACATCATCGGTAATCCTATGTTAGCGCACAAAGCGATTCCAGAAGGCCGCGTTGCTGCTGAAGTGATCGCAGGATTAAAACATTATTTTGATCCTAAAGGTATCGCGAGTGTTGCGTACACTGATCCTGAAATTGCCTGGGTGGGCGTCAGCGAAAACGAAGCGAAAGCAAAAGGGATTAAATACGGTAAAGGCATATTCCCTTGGGCTGCGAGTGGTCGTGCGCTCAGTAATGGTCGCAGCGAAGGTTTGACCAAGCTTATCATCGATGAAACAACGCATCGCGTCATTGGTGCGGGCATTGTGGGTACGAATGCGGGAGAATTAATGGGTGAAGTGGCTTTAGCGATTGAAATGGGCTGTGATGTCGAAGATTTAGCATTGACCATCCATCCACATCCAACCTTATCCGAATCCATTGCAATGGCAGCAGAAGTCTTCGAAGGCACGATTACGGATTTATATTTGCCGAAGAAGAAGGCAGAAGAAGTGATCTGATTATATAGCAAACTGTTATGCCAGCCTGTAGCCCGTATTGAGCAGAG
>Ga0155585_1015_pt1 | contig 11296 bp, 11 predicted proteins | sample RifCSPhighO2_12_FD_107242 | JGI IMG/M metagenome (GOLD analysis project Ga0155585, IMG submission 107242) | Gammaproteobacteria bacterium RIFCSPHIGHO2_12_FULL_43_28 | reverse complement strand
ACCATTGATGCTATCAAAGAACGAACAGAAGCTATTTTGCACCAACATGGATTGCATTTCGATCTCCGTTGGCAAATCGGCGGTGAACCCTTTATCACCAAAAAAGGGAAGCTCGTGACAGCGACACAGCGTGCAATCAAAGAAATAACTGGTCTTGATAGCGTATCCTCGACCGGTGGCGGTACCTCGGATGGTCGCTACATTGCACCGACAGGCGCAGAAGTGGTCGAGCTAGGTGTTTTAAATGCAACCGCTCACCAAATTGATGAGCGTGTGCGTGTTGAGGACTTAGACACGCTAGCACGTATTTACGAGAAATTATTAAAGATTTTATTAGACGTTGCGACTTAAACCAATTGCACGCAACCGCATTCTGGTTTAACCTTACGCCCATTCGAACGGAAGCGGTTGAAAGATTTGGAGAGATGTCCGAGCGGCTGAAGGAGCACGCCTGGAAAGCGTGTATACGTTAATAGCGTATCGAGGGTTCGAATCCCTCTCTCTCCGCCAAGAGAAAAGATACCCGCTTTATGGGTGTCTTTTCTCTTGGTAAAGAGAGGGATGCGAACCCGAGCAGAGGGTTCGACAAAACGGCAGGATTGCCGTTTTGCACGCACGCTCTTTGTGCGCCCGTGCGAACCCGAGAACCCATAGCAGCGAGTATTGGTCCCTTCGCGACGCTAAGCTGTGAACCCCGCCAGGTCCGGAAGGAAGCAACGGTAGCAACTGATGCGGGCGCCGATGTGTGGCTGGTGCTCGCTGCTATTGGTTTCTCTGTGCGAATGTCAGAACAGGATGAACGTATGAGCTATCAAGTATTAGCCCGCAAGTGGCGCCCTCGTCGTTTCAAAGACATGGTAGGTCAAGAATCTATTCTTCGCATACTGGAAAACGCGATCGAACAAAGTCGCTTGCACCATGCCTATCTCTTTACCGGTACCCGTGGTGTTGGTAAAACCACCGTCGCCCGTATTCTTGCCAAATGTTTAAATTGCGAAGCTGGCATCACCTCCAACCCGTGCGGCACCTGTGCAACTTGCACGAGCATTGATGCGGGTCAATTTCTTGATTTATACGAAATCGATGCTGCTTCCCGCACCAAAGTTGAGGATACGCGCGAATTACTTGATAACGTGCTTTATCCGCCGACACAAGGCCGCTTTAAGATTTACCTGATCGATGAAGTGCACATGCTCTCAAACCATAGCTTTAATGCGTTATTAAAGACGCTGGAAGAGCCGCCAGCACATGTTAAGTTCTTGCTTGCAACCACCGATCCAAAGCGCCTGCCTGTCACGATTCTCTCGCGTTGTTTGCAATTTCATTTAAGACGTATCACACCAGAAAAAATCAGTCAGCACTTGCAATACATTTGCGAGGCTGAAACCGTTTCTTGTGAGACGAAAGCCCTCGAAAAACTCGCGAAGGCCGCTGATGGCAGCATGCGAGATGCGCTCAGTTTGCTTGATCAAGCTATCGCCTATGGGCACGGCGCCGTGCGCGCGGAAGAAGTCAATGCCATGCTCGGTTGTATGGCACAAGATGACTTGCTGCCGCTTATTGAAGCGCTTGCAACACACGATGGTAAAAAACTCTTTAGCGCAATCAATCAACTATCAGAACACGCGCCAGATTTTCAGCAAGCACTTGAAGAATTAATCAGCTTGTTCCATCATCTTGCACTACAACAAATGGTGCCCGACGCAAGTTATGCGCCAGAAGCCCTGCTTCCTTTCGCAAAACGTTTTACACCGGAAGAAATACAACTTTACTACCAAATTGCGCTCTTGTGTCGGCGTGATTTGGCCTATGCGCCCTCCCCGCAGCAAGGTTTTGAAATGGCCATGTTACGCATGCTGGCATTTGCGCCGGCAGAAGCTACTCAAAAAATGCATCTCGTGGCGTTAGCAGAAAAAAGCGCCGCACCCCGCACAAAACCCGCCGCTTTGCCGGCGAATGCAAACAAAACCAATACGGCAACCCCACAAAGCATACAACCTGCCGTTGAAACAACGGGCAGTCTGCCGGGGTGGCGCAGCATGCTGATGCAACTTAACTTAACTGGCATGGCACAAGCATTGGCAAACAATTGCATGTTAAAAAACATCACGGGCGATAAAGTTGAACTGACTATCTCGATCAAGCATCAACCCATGCTGAATCAAAAACTGGAAGATCGACTACGGGAAGCGCTCAGCCACTATTTAAAACGTCCCATCCGGCTTCAAATTAGCGTTACCGCGGATGAGATTATCACGCCGCATAAAGCTGAGCAGACGGAACAGTCTAAAAAACTGGAAACGGCAACGATGGCCATCATGAGCGACCCACAAGTAAAGCAATTAATCGACATGTACGATGCAACGGTTGATGTATCATTAAAATAGAACCATTGTTTTATCTTTGATAGAATAGGGTCTGTTTACATTTCGTTTTGCATGGCGAAAAGGTTGATGTTTTGATTAAAATTTAAGAACGTTCGAGGCGAATAGCTATTCTATTTAACGAGAATGTTCTTAAATTTTAACAAAATCAGCGGCATTTGCAGCCGCAAAACGAAATGTAAACAGACCCTAATGCATTATTAGTAAATAAATGAGGAAACACCATGAATAAACCAGGTGAGAGCAAAGTCGGCTTAAACGACATCATGAAACGCGCCCAGGAAATGCAGAAAAAGCTGCAAGAAATCCAAAAGCAAGTCGCAGATATGGAAGTCATTGGTCAATCAGGCGGCGGCATGGTAAAAATCACGATGACGGGTCAACACTATGCCAAAAAAGTGGTACTTGATTCTAATCTCTTGAAAGATGATAAAGCCATCATCGAAGATTTAATTGCGGCAGCCATTAATGATGCGACCGATAAAATCGAAAAAAACTTGCGTGAAAAAATGGGCAGCCTTGCTGGCATGAAAATGCCTGATGGATTCGGCGGTCTATAATCTGCTATGCGATTCAGCCCTCTGCTCGAACAACTGATTGAATCGTTACGTTGCTTGCCAGGCGTTGGCCCTAAAACAGCCCAGCGCATGGCAATTCAACTTTTAACGCGCAGTCGTGAAAACGGCAAGCGACTTGCCCACTCCCTGCAAGAGGCAATGACAAAAATCAAACATTGCGCGCAATGCCGTATCTTTAGCGAGGCTGACTACTGTGAAATTTGCATCTCGACTCACCGCGACCCAACGCTTTTATGTATTGTCGAAAATCCCATTGATGTCACGGTGGTTGAACAAACCGGCGGATTCAAGGGGAAATATTTTGTCTTACTTGGACGACTATCACCACTCGATGGCATGGGCCCTGATGAAATTGGCATCGCACAATTAAAAGTGTTATTTGAACGCAGCGAGATCAAAGAAGTCATTCTTGCCACCAACCCAACCGTTGAAGGTGAAGCAACCGCGCATTACATTGCTGAACTAGCAAAACCCTTTGCCATTAAAACAACTCGCATTGCCCACGGTGTTCCTATTGGCAGTGAACTCGAATATATTGACAGTAATACGCTTGCACACGCGCTTGCAGGTCGCGATATGTTTTAGAATTGGTTATTTCTAAAAGGAGTTCCAAAAACGGTGGAACCCCTTTCTTGGGCAGGACTTCTCTACCTTCATTCTACTTAGGACGACGTCCGGATCGTGTTTCCATTGGGTGCGGTTTATTTATCTCTTCGGATGGGATAAATTGCTTACGACCTTTGCTTTTTGAGTGCTTTTTATCCTTTTTTTCACTCACTGTGTTAATCACAGGTTTTTTTACATTATTTTTTTCAAAAAAGAGGCCCTCATAACGCGCTTTCAGGAACTCTTGCTTGGTTGGTAGCTGTTGCTTTTCGACGGTTTCAACGTGTTTAAGGTCGGTTCTCTTCACACTAGCAAGCTTAGGAATGACATCATTCAGGAACTCTTGCTTGGTTGGTATGTGTTGCTTTTCGACGGTTTCAACGTGTTTAAGGTCGGTTCTCTTCACACTAGCAAGCTTAGGAATGACATCATTAGTATAAACTTCGCGCTGATGGACAGCGCTCATTTTTTTGTATTTATTAAATAGGTCAATCGCTTCTTTTCTTGATCCTTCATCTAATTGATTATCAGCGCTTATACCAATAGCGCCATCAATATTATGATACATAATACTTCTAATCATTGACGGCATTATTTGTTTCAACTTCATATAGGTATGTAAAATATCAGCCTGAACTTGCAACATTGCACCAGTGATGAGTTTGGACTTTTCAGAATCGCTTAGTTTTAATTCCTTTGAAATTTCAATAAGCTCTTCAATCAGTGATAGTTGATAAAAGCGAACTTTATTCGCTTTTTCTAGTATTCGAAGATCATTTTCCGCACCATGCTTTTTTAGCACCATGCCTGCAAGTGCGTTAAAATTAGTTTCTAGTTCACTGGCGGGTAAAAATTTGAATTGAGGCATTAAGTGTCTCCTTTTTTGAACAAGTTCCTGGTAGGTTTCTGGTCTTCTAGTCGCATCACGCTAATCTTGTGATTTAACGCAAAAACCAATCTCTACTATATTGAGCAAGTCTTAAGGAAATCTTAAAAAAACTTAATGCAAGCGCGAGCGATAGGTTTTCGTAATAGCAGTAGGGGCCGTTAAAACAAATTTGGGGATCTCCGCAATATACATCACCTCGTCTAGATTTTGTATTTCATAAAAACCTTCCATCGTGCCCTGCGGGGTCAACAACTGGCAATAACTCGTATAGGAAAACGATTTCCCGGGTTTAATAACAGGCTGCAAGCCAATAACACCCGCCCCATGAATCTCTTCCACTTTACCGCTCAAATCCGTAATCTTCCAGAAACGATGTAGCAGTTGGATAATTTCATCACTCTCATTCAGGATAGTAATATCATAAGACCAGACAAATTTCTGATGCGGCGGATCCGACTGCTCAAGGACGTAATGCGGACGCGACGTAATGATGATCTTTTCGTTGCGCTGATAGTTGCCCTTTTTTTTCTTGTCATCTTGCTGCGCCATGCGACAAACCTCTATAAATAAACCGCTGCGATAAGCAAAATAAGGACGATGTAAGCCACTAGCCCAAGCCGGGCTATTTTTGCTGAAAAGTGAATTTTTGAATATTGATCATCTTGCTGCATAAGTGTTTTCAACTCTTTTCTATGGCATTTAATAATTTTTGATGCACATTACCAAAACTGGAATTACTCATAACGACGACATGGTCGCCTGAGCAGAGCAGCGGTACTAATCCAGCCACCAATTGATCAACGCCATCATAAAGTGACACAGGTTGTTTAAATTCAGCTAGCGCTTCCTTTAACCCCCAATCAATGGCTGTCTCTTGACAGACTACCATGTCCGCCGCGAGAAACGCTTGGCGTAGCGCATTTTTATGTGTACCCGTACGCATCGTATAAGAACCAAACTCAACGACCGCAATCAGGCGTGATTGACTACCAATATTCGCGCGTAACCCAGCTAATGTGGTAGCGATGGCCGTGGGGTGATGGGCAAAATCATCGTACACGGTAATATGCTTTGCCTCCCCTTTCTTTTCCATGCGGCGCTTCACACTTTTGAAATGACTAAAGGCGGGCAACATCGTGGCCAAATCAACGCCCGCGTGAGTGCACGCTGCAATCACAGCCAATGCATTCATGACGTTATGTTTACCTAATAACGACCAATGCACTTCGCCCACCAATACATCGTGATGAAAAACGCTAAATGCACTACCGTCTTCTGCAATTAATTCAGCACGCCATTCGCCCTGCGTCAAACCAAAATCAGTCACTGGTGTCCAACAACCCATGGCCAACACATCCGTTAAATTAGCGTCTTCTGCCTGCCGTACGATAAAACCATTGCGAGGAACGATGCGTACCAAATAATGAAACTGACGTTTGATTGCATCGAGGTCAGGAAAAATATCCGCGTGATCATATTCAAGATTATTTAAGATTAACGTTTTTGGATGGTAATGCAAAAACTTGGAGCGTTTATCAAAAAAGGCGCTGTCATATTCATCTGCTTCAATCACAAAATACTGACTATTGCCCAAACGTGCCGAGACAGCAAAATTATCCGGCACACCGCCGATCAAAAAACCTGGCTGCAAACCGGCATGTTCGAGTACCCATGCCAATAAACTGGATGTCGTCGTTTTCCCATGCGTACCCGCAACGGCAAGCACTGAACGGTCTTTTAAAACATGCTGATAAAGCCACGCAGGACCAGACAGATAAGAAATATCATTTTCTAAAATAGATTCCATGGCGGGATTGCCGCGCTTAATCACATTACCCACGATGACACAATCAATGTTTGGATCGATATGGGCGGGGTCATACCCTTCCATTAACGTGATGCCCTGCTCACGCAGTTGCGTACTCATAGGCGGATAAACATTGGTATCAGAGCCGGTGACCTCGTGCCCGCTATGCTTTGCGAGCACTGCGATTCCACTCATAAACGTTCCGCAAATACCCAAAATATGTATGCGCATCAGCTAGCCTCACTATTAGATCGTGATTTCAAATTAATAAGTGTGCTATTATTAACGAATTTGAAGTATCCCGCAAAGGATTATGCGACCATGGATATTGAAGGACAGCTTGAGGTGCTAGCGGATAGCGTTATTCTGCTTGACCGAATCGGACGTATTGTTAGCTGGAACACAGGTGCCGCCACCTTATTTGGTTACTCAAAAAAAGAAGTGCTCGGGCGCTCTGTTAATTTAATTTATGATCGCAATTATCCCTTCCCGAAACTCATTCAAGAAATAAGTAACCAGCAAAAAAAATGGCAAGAAGATACGCCGTTTATTCACAAAAATGGTGAAAAAGGCCGGTGCAGGACCTATTTATGTGCACTTCCACCGAATGAACAAAAAGCCAACGCGCTATTAATTCATCAAAACATTTCTGCTTACAAAGCAGTAGAAGAAGAACTGCAAGCAGAAAATCAACGCTTGTCGAGACAATTAACGGCCCTGCTTGCCGGATTTCTAAATACTAATTCACTCCTCGTCGAAACCATGAGTAGCCTTGAACAAACCGAAAGACGATTGCGTGAGAGTGAACTACGCTTTCATTTGTTAGCAGAAAATGCGAAAGACGTTATCTCGCGTCATTCACCGGATGGTGCCTACTTATATGTCTCTCCCGCTTGTGAGAATTCATTTGGCTACACACCCGACTATTTGACGGGTAGAAACATCTATAAACTCATTCATCATGATGATCACAATAAAATAAAAAAAGCATTTACCCGTCGCCGTGAAGATACACAGCCAAAACCAGTCGTCTACCGTGTCAAACGTAAAGAGGGAGAATTTCGTTGGTTTGAGAGCAATATACGACTCATCACTGACGAGCAAACCCGAATGATTAGCGAAATACAGCTTGCTTCCCGCGACATTACTGATCGTGTATTAGATAAAAAAGCAAGATTGCGCGGTCAGCAATTAGCGCACGTCTTTCGTTTAAGTACCATGGAAGAAATGGCCTCTGGCATGGCGCATGAAATTTGCCAACCACTTGCCGCGATCGTCAATTACACGCGTGGCTGTGTTAGACATCTAGAAAATAGCGCGTACGATCAAGATCAACTACGTAACGTGATGGAAAAAGCGGCGATGCAGGCAGAACGTGCCGGTGAAATTGTCCAGCGCTTAAAAAACTTTTTCTGTAAAGGTCAACTGCTTAAAACCTCTTGTAAAATTAATAATGCCATCAGAGAAATCGTTGGCCTTGCCAAAAATGAATTAACATCGTCTAAAACAAAAATTGACTTTGATTTTGATAGAATCATTCCTTTTACTTTCATCGATAAGATTCAGATTCAACAAGTCATTTTAAATCTGATTCATAATGCCATCGAAGCAATGACGGAAAATCATATCAAAGATAAACGTATTTATATCCAAACCAAAACGCTCGCCAATGGCATGATAGAGGTGAAATTTACCGATAGTGGCCCTGGCTTTCCCAAAGAAATTATCAACAAAGCGTTTGAGCCTTTCTTTACGACGAAAGCGCACGGTCGTGGTATGGGTCTTGCGATTTGTCGATCAATCATTGAAGCCCATGGCGGGCAATTGATTATCCACCCCAATACAGGGGGCCAGAGTTGGATTAAATTTACGTTACCTGTTTCGATTTGATTTATTTTGTAATGATGCGATGGGAGCGATGAAAATATGTCAACCTTAGAACCTATTGTTTATATCATTGATGATGATCAGGCCATGGTAGAATCCTTATCCTGGATCATTGAATCTATTGGCCTTAAGGTGAAAACCTTTTTACGCGCGCAAGACTTTCTTGAGCAATACAACCCTCAGCAACATGGCTGCCTATTGCTCGATGTTAGAATGCCCGGCATGAGTGGGCCTGAGTTACAAACTAAGTTGAATGAGCAAGGTCTCCCAACGTTACCTATCGTTTTCATTAGCGGCCATGGCGATGTTCCCCTTGCTGTCCGGGTCATGAAGGCAGGCGCTATCGATTTTCTCACTAAACCCTTTAATGATCAGATTCTAATCGAGAGCATTAATAAGGCACTACGAATTGACAAAGCAAACCGTGAAAAGCGCCAGGAAAGCGCACAGGCGCGCGCCAAGTTTGCGTTATTGTCCCCACGTGAGATACAAGTATTGCAAGGAATCGTGGCGGGCAAACCAAATAAAGTGGTCTCTGCCGAATTAACCATTTCCTTGAAAACGGTCGAAGCGCATCGGGCCTCGGTGATGAAAAAAATGGGCGTTAAGTCCGTGCCCGAACTCGTTAAATTGGTCCTCACAAATAGCATTGAAGAAGAGGTCGTTGAAGAAGAATAAAACAATACGCCCATAAACTGGGTACATCTAAATCAACTTGGTAGTTTCCCGATGGGAATAACCCTGCCCTTGGTAGGGATTTTTCGCTAGCACCCTATGGCTTTCTCCTAATTTCTATCCGCATTCAATAGTGCGATCATTAGTTCAATCACTAAGAAAAACAAAAACGGATAAAGGCGGTAACGGAGATCGCAGCCATGGATGCCAAAAAACAAGTACTAATTGTGACCAACTCCATCACGGATGATGAAGTTTTGGAAATCCAGCAAGCCTTTGACGATAAAATTGCTCCCTTAATGAACATCAATCTCAGCCTTGTGCACGTTATTCCACGCTTGCCCACGTGTTACTTTAATATTCCTTCCATGGGGATATTAATTGAACGCTATTATGCTGAAGCCAAAAAATCGCTCAATCAAGTGGGGAAAATGCTCTCTGTCACAAAGCGCAACCAATGGCTGATCTCCGGCAAGACCCGGACTGAAGTATTACGTTTGGCCAACAGATTAAGTTCCGATTTTATTTTAGCTAGCGCAGAGCAGATTCAAGAATTGCAACGCTCGTTATTTTTCAAAAACATTCATCAGTACACCATGATTAAGAGCATTGATCATTTAAAACAATTAGAAAGCAATACACTCAAGTAAGTCGTGTGTATCTCCTCGAAACGAACTTGAGATCCCTGCCCTGTATTGAAACCTCCCATTCAATACGGGGATTTTTTTACATTGACGTCACACCGTAATCACGCTATTTTTTATCCATTTTGTTAATTGAATGGGAGGGTTTTGTGATGGAAAAATGGAATGCATTGTATGCACAATCAGGCGGCGTTACCGCGGTCATCAATGCAAGCGCTTCTGGATTAATTGAAACAGCCCGTAAACATAGTGATCAAATTGGCAACGTTTTTGCCGCGCGTAATGGCATTATTGGCGTACTCACCGAAGATTTAATTGATACAAGCCTTGAATCAGAGGCGGATATTGCAGCCCTACGTTATACGCCAGCAGGTGCTTTTGGTTCTTGCCGTCACAAATTAGGTAGTATTGAAAAACATCGCAAACAATATGAACGCTTAGTTGAAGTCTTTTCGGCGCACCACATCCGTTATTTTTTCTATAATGGCGGCGGTGACTCACAAGATACAGCGCACAAAGTGTCGCAAATCAGTAAAGAATTAGGCTATCCCATTACCTGTATTGGCATTCCTAAAACGGTCGATAACGATTTACCCTTCACTGACAACTCCCCTGGTTTTGGTTCCGTTGCCAAATACGTTGCGGTTTCTATCCGCGAAGCGGGGATGGACGTTGCCTCCATGGCGGAAACCTCAACCAAAGTGTTTATCATGGAAGTCATGGGTCGTCACGCGGGTTGGATTGCCGCAGCAGGCGGTCTTGCCGCTGAAAAAGACGGTGATTCCCCACACATTATCCTCTTTCCCGAAATCCCACTTAAGGTAGATGCTTTCTTGGCGCGGGTAAAAGCCTGTGTTCTAAACTATGGTCACTGCTCGATTGTGGCTTCCGAAGGGTTGAAAAATGCGGAAGGGCAATTTGTTTCAGACCAAGGCTTAGTCGATGCATTCGGCCATAAACAATTAGGCGGTGTTGCGCCGATCATTGCAAAAATCGTGAAAGAAAGTTTGGGTTACAAATACCACTGGGCGCTGGCTGATTACTTACAACGCGCAGCAAGACATATCGCCTCAAAAACGGATGTCGAACAAGCATATGCCATGGGCAAAGCCGCCGTGGAATTCGCACTCGCCGGTAAAAATGCCGTGATGCCAATCATTGTGCGGGAAAAAGGTAATACGTATCGCTGGAGCGTTGGCGAAGCACCGCTTGAAAAAGTCGCCAACGTCGAAGTTAAAATGCCGCGTGATTATATTACTGACGATGGTTTTGGTATTACCGATGCATGCAGAGCATATCTTTCACCACTTATTCAAGGTGAAGATTATCCGACGTACAAAAACGGTTTACCGCAGTATGTGAAACTGAAAAATACGGCGGTCGCGAAGAAATTAGATGCGACGTTTGAAGTGGCGTAGCGTTAGATCCGAACGCAGTGCACCCACACCTCTTCGCAAAAACCTAACGGGGGGTGGGTCGTGCTGATGGTAGCGCAGGTTGCTTTTTTGCTTCTATTTGAATGGAAATGTCCTTCACATTATTCGGATAAACCGCTGCAATGGCTTGGTCCCATAATTTTTTAGCTTCATCGCCATACGTGGTGATGGCCGGCAAGGGGTCATCGCCATGAATAGCTTGATAGGCTTTTAACATCGCTTTAAACGTCTCTAAATCATTTGTATTAGTGCTAAATTGAGTCGGCTGAATCGTAAAGATGCTCTTACCAAGAGATGCGATATATATATCCCGACCTTTTACACGCTCAAGTTGCCAGCCTTCTTTACTTAACGCTGTCGTGATTGTTTTTATATTTTCTGTGCTTGTAT
>Ga0155585_1099_pt1 | contig 11378 bp, 11 predicted proteins | sample RifCSPhighO2_12_FD_107242 | JGI IMG/M metagenome (GOLD analysis project Ga0155585, IMG submission 107242) | Gammaproteobacteria bacterium RIFCSPHIGHO2_12_FULL_43_28 | reverse complement strand
CGTGATAAAGGTTTTTAATTCTTGCGGAAAGAGATTAATAAAAAGCGGCGTATAAATACGATCACCCACGCGTAAGGTACGTAAATCAACCGTCATCGCATCACGCGGGAAAATTTGTGTCGATAATGGCGGATACATCAACCCAGAAATATCGCCAATGGCTGGGTTTGATTCATGCACAGGTATTTTATCGCCCGGCAAAACGGCACGCCAATCTTTAGAAGTAAAATCAGGATCAGCGGATTCTCGCATGGAATAAACCGCATCATGCACTGGAAGTAAACCGCAATACACATTCAGCGCACTCAAATCAGTGACGAGGGAACGCACAAACGAATTGTGCGCCTCACGCAAATCTGGAATCGCTGCCAGCAAATTCTGACCATTTCTAAAGGGGGGGATTTTATTTTCACGAATAAGCGCTAATTTATCTTTGGATGCCCGTTTCAATTGTTCATTCGAAAGCGAATAAGGGCGCGTCCATAAGACAAAATAAAGTTCTTCGTGCGCGCAATATTTTGAAATGTAGTTAATACGTTCTGAAAATAAGTCATCCAACTCGAGCTTTAAGCGTTTAGCGGTCGCTGAAGCCGGTGATAAAATATCCTTGATCTCAGGCTTCACAGAATCGCGATCATAACTAAAATAAACTTGCATCACATGCCCAGGGCGCTTTAAGGTTGCCTGCAAGCTTTGCGTTAATCCATTATGAATTGAATCAAATTCTTCTTGACCAATTAGTCTGGTCACCCCATAAACGCGAATGACAGAAACAAGCGATCCATCACGCGCAACTAAGGTATAGGTATCTTCTGCCGTTTCAAGATCGCAATAGGAATCAACACTCTGTTTTAACTCGGTACTAAACCAAGCCAATACAGAGTCTATCCCTTCTAATATTGGATCTATAAAATTCCGATCACGCATTCACACTCCTTACTTCAAGAGGCAGCGGCTTTTTCCGCTTCCAACTCTTCCATCGCCGCCGCCGCCCAGGCTTCCAGCTGCACACGGAATTTGATCGGAGAAGGAAGTAACCGTAGTTCCTTTAAAATATCCAACTTAGCATCGCTATCTCGACTTTGATATTCAACCATCACTTGGCCCAGCACGCTCGGATTACTCATCCCTGGTCCAAAACGATTATCAATGGCCTGGCTACGGAATTTAAAACTACGATAAATCGACTGCGCGCTATCCTGATAATCCGTATTGTTGCCCATCGCACAAAAAAGGACATGACAAAAACTATTTAAATCAGATTGACTCATTTCGGGCAGGTAAATTAACTGCCCGCCGCTCATTTCATCCAGTCCAACCGACTGAAGAAATAGACATTGGGTACAAAAACAGCAGGCCGTTACCAAATTACCCAGCTTGTTATTGAGATAATTACCATCGAGATTGACCACCTCTTGGTATTCTACCGCCTGAAAGCCGCAATACTGACAAGTATAGACATCGCGTTCGTGCACGCGTTTTGCAACTGGCAGAAAGGCTTTATCATGCTTACGTCTGACAAAGATTCGCCAGCCCGTTAGATTTACTGCCAGTTGAAGATCATACATAGTCGTCCTTAACCCTGCTTGACTTAATCGTTATGTCAATCAACATTAGAAGGAGGTGATACCTGAAACTGATCCTGCTGTACCACTACCACCAAAGAGAGTTGCGCCACCGACTTTGAAAACGCTTGGAGCAAATAACAATGCTGCGCCAACAAATAAATAGGCAATGGGTGTACCAATGGGAATTTGTGTCGGATTATCTTTATGTGCTTTAAATTTCACGATAGCACCCACAGCAAATGCCATCCCTGCAACGTAAGATGCGGCGGTAATTAACCTTGCAATGTTTGCAACGTTAGAGGTTACTTGCGCTGCAACTGAACCAACACCTGAGATTGCAGCAAGTGCAGCCGTCCCCGTTACTAAACATCCAATTGCTAGCAAGGCCAAAATCACTTTCTTCATTGTTATCTCCTTTAAATTAACAAACCTAGTTGTACCCAATCAATCGTAACATGATTATGATGTTTGTATCCCCAGCGTTACAAAAACAACTTGAACAACTTGATAGATATTAATACATAAAATGCCACCAATAATAAAGGAAAGTGCACGTGCAAACGTCCCTTGTTGGCCATGCCCGCCCGTATGCGTCAAAAGCACTAATCCCCTGATAAAGGCAATAATACCAATAAATTGAATAATACTATAAACCGTATTATAAAATTGGTCCCACTGACCCGTCGCCTCTAAATAACCATAAGGTGCAGGTTCTGCAAAAAACGTACTTAATCCAACGCGCACCGACGATGGCAGATATATCAATAAAATACCCACCATAAGATAAATTAAGGGAGCGCTTAAACCATGCTCTTGCGAGTGCATGGAACGTTGCTCGCCGAAGTGTTTTAACTTTAGCAGCCCAACAAAAACAAAATAAAAACCCAACACGTAGGCAATGGCCGTCACCATTTGAATCAAGCGCGGAACCTGCTCGGCAATATTTCTTAATACATCAGCAGCGGAGAGATTAACGACATTTGTTTGTGCTTCAGCAAACGCCGGCAAGGCAAATAGCACGAAGGCAAACCAACAGAGAGCAAGTAACCTATTCAATCTCGCAAGCTTACGTAACAATGCATTAACCTCCATCGTTACCGTAGGAAAGTGAAATAACATGATCGCCCGTATTAATTTCGACAACACCATCATACGGGTCAATCTTGGTCACACGGCCCACATTCTTAATTGCATCACCTTCCGTTACGGTGACTGTATCTCCATCCTCAGAACGTAACCATGCGCGGCCGGGAATAATGGCTTGTACGCTATAACCTATTCTCATTCCTCTCGCTTTAGCAACCGCCGCAGGCATTGCTTCTGGTTCTGTACTGGGCGCTGCTATTGGTTGCGAACGAGTTAGCGTTTGCACCAACTGATTAATTTGTCTTTCCATTTTACCGATGCGGTCATTTAAATTTTGCACTTCCGTCTGCAACGCTTTATTTTGATTTTCATAAGCACTGAGCTTCGCTGCATAGTCAGCTTGTATATCACCCATCTGCTTTTGTGTCGTGCTATCTAAGGCAGCGGCGGCCGCTTCTACATCACTCGGTAATTGCGCAGGCGTCACGGTGCGGTCTGGCACGGGGATATCTGATGGAAACGTACTCGCCGTAGGAACAGCTATCTCAACTTGAGGTGGAGTTGGTGCTGGCACTTGCTGAGGAAGCGGTGCTTGTGCAACGGGCGCTTTCGGTGCTTCGGCGAGGGATGCAGCAGGCGGTGCTATCGCCGGTTGTGCCGGCGGTGCAGCGGTTACTTCAGTTGCAGGTGGTGTTGTTGTCACTGGAGCGATATCGGTTGATGGCGTTGTGGTCGCTGGCGGTGCAACCATCCTATAAACAATAAATATCAAAATTAAAAAGACAGCCAAGCTGATGAGCATGCGCTTTGAACTCGTAAGACGCTGTAGCATATCACCGGCTGGACGCTTTGTTGCGGCAGGTTTAGGTTCTTCCTCTGCCTCAACGTCGTAGTTTACTTCGTCATCCGAGAAATGATATTCACTATCTTCTTGTCCTTCGTATTTTTCATCTTGGTCATTCCGCATCTTTTACGCCTCTTGTTCCTTAATTTAGCCAGCTATCTTAAGTATAGGTGACAAACTTCCCTTTGGCGTTACATTACTCCCATTTTGCCTTATTTTTTCCAATTTTGCATAAAAAAAGAAATGATTAGCGCTTAGGTTAGTATAAGTTCGGTTAACCCGTCATCATTCGCCCCATGGTCGTTCACACTTCGAGACGGCGCAAAGAGCGCGCCTCCTCAGCGCGAACGGTTAACCAAACACTTACCTAGCTTACATCAGAAGCAAACAATATGCCGAGGCCAACACCTGCATCGACTTTCACTGTCGGCGGTATATCGACATAATTTTGCGTCACACTACCTAGCGTCTGTCCTATTTGACCAAGCGCCACTGCAATTTTATTACCCGGACTTAACGCAGGTGTGGTTGTACTGGTACCAAAAATACCGGTGGTTGACGTACCTTCATTGGTAATTCCTGTTGCATAACCCTGCAAGAACGAGGTTGCCATAATCGCACCGAATCGTTGCAGATAATGGTAATTGACTTCACTGGCTAGAACGGTCCTGGCTGTATCTGGATCAATTGCATACGCCGTGACGGCTTTTGCTTTAGGCCACGCATCCAAATTCATCAGGGTAAAGTTGAGACTGACGCGGTCTAATTGTCCGGAAACACTTTTTGTCGTGGTGAGCTTACCAAGCAACTTCGCCCCTTTGTAATCGCCTGCGACCACGGTTGCAAGCACTGGGCTATCTGGGTAATCGCTATTGACCGCCGTGTCTAACACCGCAAATAATATCGACCCTGCCTTAATTAACGATGGTCCTGATAAGCCAGCGGGTGGTGTACCAATAGAGGAGGTGGCAGAACCTGGTCCACTCACCGCTGTCACACCGCCGCCCGCTGCCGCCGCATCATCCGCTGACCCTTGTGTATGTTGCATTTCGGCTGGCTGCCAGGAAGAAACGAGTTGCTGCGCTTGTCCTGACATTGCACTCGCTAAATTTTGAATGCGTGCTTGTCGTTCCTGTTCAAGACGCGCTAATGCTTGCTCATCGGGAACAGCAGCCGTACCAAAATCAACACCCGGTGTCACCGCACCCGCTTCTACACGTTGTTGCAGCTGTGCAAAATCCGCAGGGACCGCTCCGCGTTCTACGGCTGGCCCTATACGTGAGGTGGATGCTTCATACTCTCGCAATAAGCGCTCAGCTTCATCTGGAGATAATAATCCAGCTTGAACGGTTTGCTTTAACGCATCGGCATAAGCAGCAACTGACGCATTTTGCGATTGGAGCGCACCAAGACGACGCATTAATTCACGCAGCCGTTTCACTTCCTGATAATCAGCCATTTTCAACTTGGCAATATCAGGGGTGAGCTTACGCTCAACGACCAACTGATCGATAATTTTCTTATAGTCATTTGGCGGGATATCTTGCTGAATTAATCCGGCTAACTGGGTAGCGACCGCTTGCGTGATCTTACCTGCTTTTACTAAATCCCTTAATTCACCATAAGCCGCATCTTCTGCTTGTTGCAATTGTTGATTAAGCGAGGCAGTCGGTCCTATTTCATCCTTTTGCCCTTGAAATTCATCAAGGATTTTAGCGGCAACCGCGGGAACCAGCTTTCCCTGTGAAATGAAGCGTTGCAAAGCGGCTGCATAGGTCGCCACCGGTACCATTTGCATTTCAAGCTCAATCAGGGCTTTTTCAACGTCAGCGGTGATCTGTCCTGCTTGCGCCAATTGTTTTAAGGACGTGATACTGCGCATGATAATTTCTTTCGCACGCTGCTGTGTATATTCAGCCAGCAATCGCTGCGCAACTTCAGGGGAAATTTTCCCTTGCTTGACGAGATCTTGTAATTGTTTTGCATAATCTGCGGGTGACACATTCTCTTTTTGCGCTTCTAGCAATTGATTGGCGACATCAACTGGCAAGTCACCGGATTTAATCAAGGCATCTAAGGTTTTTGCACTTTCCACTAACTGCGCATTGGCATGCTGCTTTTTATACGCATCGAGTAAGGCGCGCGCTTGCTCTGGTGTCAATTTACCCTCTTTCACCAATTGATCAAGCATCGCTGCATATTCACTGACGGATGGATTACTATTGGCGAATTGTTTTAATTGATTTGCCACTTCGGGTGAAACCTTGCCTTGACGCACCCATTCATCCAGATTGTATTTCACATCAGCAGCATCATCGGCACAAATGATACATTGATCGCCGCCCGCACCAGCACCATACCGAATTTGAGTAGGGACCGCAGTCGTTCCGCTAATTCTTGCTTGCTGGGCACGCTGCACATTCGCCTCTTCCAGGGCGCGTTGATATTCCGGCGTTAATTCACCACCCGGCACTGATTCAAGCCCCGAAGGCGCGCCGGCGATACGAGAAGGGCCGGTTGTTTCAGCACCACCCGCAAAAAACTGCGTTCCAACATAAACCAGGATGACAACACCGACGATTGCGGCGAGTAAGAAGAAAACCCTTGCACGCGCATCGAGCTTACGCAAGAAGTTTAACTTTGAAAACATTTTAGAAAGATCCAGCGCCATCAGAATCCCTCGATCTTAAGTTCAACTGGCTCCCCGTAGCGTGACACTAGGACAGAGGAGGTTTTTGGCAACTCATAAGCTAGCATGCCATCTGGACTCGACATCTTACTGACCCAGCCTGGCGATAAAACCGTTAATCGCGTTCTAAAATAAATGCTCGTGCCTAATACCCACGCTTGTGCATCTGCACCGCGCACTGACAAGACATGACTACCGGGAGGTGCGACGCCATCCAAAACGCCGAGTAATAATTGATTAGCGCTTTCAGGTAAACCTGAACCGGTTGGCAAATCTTTTGAATTTGGCCCTAAACCAGAGACATGGATATCAACGCGATAATCAACGACGCGTTGACCTGCCACTAATTGTAATGTGATCGGCGTTGGCATACCGAGTAAACGCACCACCATATTTCCATCACTGTAAGGCGTTACCGCTTGAATCAACATAACGTTACTTTTTCCATCCCATTGCATATTCACCGCTTTAGGATTGCCAATATCAAAGGAGGCAATCGGCCACGGTGCGCCTGTTGAATCCACAAACACGAGTGACGATACGTAACCCTGGGCAAGACGAATCGCTGGCGGGGTCGCCCCCGGCGCAAGATTTACCATGAGTGTGCTAGAAACAGGCTTTGGCGGTATGGAGGGATGAAATGAGGCTGCACGCTGTGAAGAGTCAATTTGTTGGCGTAACTTGACGATTTGTTCGGGAGAGAGTGGAATATTCTGCTGCAACATTACATTAAACGCTGCTTCCGTTTCCGGATTCGGCGTCACGTCGGGCTTGGGTATCACTTTGACGATTTGCTGTTGATATTCTTCATACGTTAATGGCGTAGCAGCACCTGGTTTGCCTGTTCTACTTATCCGTACCGTTCGGTGAATCACACCAGGTGAACCAGGTAGGTTACTCGGCACTTGATTGCGTAGCTTCTGTGTATCATTATTACGCCGCAACCATTCTTGAAATTGATCAACTTGCTGAGAAGGCGCTGGCGGCGGCGTTGGAGCAGCTCCGTTTGCAAAAGCACCTGTCACGGCGCTGACTGCGATGACTGAAAACAATAATACTGTTATCTTATTCGCCATGAGTCACTTCCATACGTTGCTAGCTTTCCCTTCACGAGCCGTCTGCAACAATTACATTGTCGATGCTAACGCCGGATAAGTTATTCAATGTTGATACTCGAACAACGAGCACCTGTAACGTCAACGATTTATTCCGCGTCCTATCCGTTCCAATATAAGTGATATCAATAGGTAATTGCACCCACCAAGCATAACGGCCAGATAAAAGCCCCTGTTGCAAAATAATCGGCGCACCTGTCGGTGCTGCATTAATAAACATCTTGTATGTTTGAACATTAGTATAGTTCGCATAGATATTCAATTGGTTTAAAAAACGCTCCCAGCCGCCAGGGGTAAAATAATCAGTGCTTGTTTTCAACTGATCATTGTAATGATAAAAGTCATACACAAAGGACTGCTGAATAGCATCATTCACCCATTGCAACATATCGGGCGTTGAGAGGTAGGCATTTTCGACGGAGACATCCGACTGCACACGCCAACCCTCCGCTACCCGGAAGGTAATAGGCGGTTGTTTGCTCACATAGAGATAGATAGACAAGCTAATTAATAAAATAATCGCTATCAGAATACTGGCAATGACCGCGAACAGCTTAACAAAACTATCGCGATAAAAGTCATCTTGTAACTTAACGATTTGCATCCCTTCGGAAGCCATACTCCCTCACTTCAAAACTGAAGCTATCCCGCCAAAACAGCGGGAAGAAAAAATAACTGCCTCATTTTCTACAAGAACATTCCTCAAACTGTGTCATCCCAGCTACGCTTGCATCTAGAATGAACCTGAGAAAAGCCTGGATGCCAGCTAAAAACGCGCTGGCATGACACAGTTCCATAAACACTCTTCTACAGGCAAATTTCAGTTTATACTAATAAAATTTATTTTTCACCTTTGCTTATCCTGTGGGTATATTAGTAATTTCGCGCGGTCCTGTACCAGCATCAGCGAATTGAGCAACGACTTGTACAACACCAAGACCCTGGTAACTCTCTAAAATGGGTTGTCGTTGTATGATCATCGATAAGGTGAGTGCGTTTAGGGATTTTGATGAATCATCGTAAGGCGGCGCCCAATAGGTAATTAGTAGCGGAACATCAAATCGCCACGCATACGCACCGCCCAAGACACCTTCTCTCACTAATTTTGGTTTCTCAACCGCTTTTGCGATCACAATTTGCTTGCGATTGGTGAGGGCAAGAATGTTATTTGATGATCGCAATGCCTTCATATATTCACGCCAACCATAGCGCGTAAAGTATTTTTCGGCTGATTGTAATTGAGCGCGGTAATTGACAAAATCATAGGAAAAAGCGGCTTCCGCAGCGGCAACAGCAAACTCAGACACTTCTTCGGTTGGCATATTGGGTTGATTGACCGGCACAATTCGAATTAATCGACCAACACTATCCGTTGCAAAATAAAGCGGGAAACTCGGATTTCTCACCACATAAAACAGTGTCCAGGTCAAAATACCAATGACAACGATGGTCAATGCAAACGCGCCTAACGCCAGATAATGCAGCCGCTTATAAAAAGCGTTGCGGGTAAAAATCAATTGTAACGCATCATTTCCTTCCATCTCAGTTACCTTTTACCGATTCGACATCACGAACTGATCGATACCAATGCCTTGCGGATTCACATTCGTGGGTATACTCACAATAGTTAGCGTGACATAAAAATTCCGTTTTTGGGTAGTGTTTGCACTTTGATACGTCACCAAGAAGGGAATTTGCACGCGCCAAACCCATTTTCTTCCTAATAGCGGGCCCTGGTTTGCAATAACCGGCGTCCCTGCGACCACGCCATTAACGAAGAGAGAATTTTGTACCACCGTATTCACAAGATCATTCACCGACGCAATGTAGTCGCGCCAGCCAGCATCCGTAAAATACGGTCTTGCTATCTTGATCTGGTCATTATAATTAACAAAATTAAAGGTATAGGCGGCAATCGCTGCCTTGCTCGCCCATTTAATAATGGTATCAGGCAAGACATTGGGGCGTTCAAATGAAGTTAACATGCTGCGCTTACCATCCGGTAAAGTGGCATGAAATACGGGTAAAGGACGATTAAATATCTGGGTAAGCACCACTGTCACCACGATCATCATTAAAACGATGATAATCATTAAAGCATAAATGAAACGATGATAATGATCGCGATAAAAATGCTTATCGCGGGGGACATAACGTTCTTTAATATCCTGAAGTGTCATTTTATACCATCATCTCCTAAGCTGCTGCATAGGCAGTATTTTGCCTTCCGTTGTATTGGCATAATAGCGCTGCTGCGGTTGAAATAAGACAAAATAGATAATGATGGTTAGCAAAACGAACATGATAAATACAGAACCCATTAACCACCGCAAGGTCTTTCGGTATCGGTCGCGATAAAAATCACTTTGCAAACGAGCAATTTCATGTTTCCGACCTACCATATAACTGTTCCATCAGACATATAACTTCTCTAAAGTAATTTCGACGCGATAATTATCATTACCATACCAATCAAGTGAACTGGTATCGATTAAACGTGAACACCCCTGACCAATGGCATATAAAACACGCGCATCTATGCCATTTGATGATAGTGCTTTAGTGACTGCCTGTGCTTGCTGCTGTGATAATTCATAATCGGACTCAGATGAACCAGAGCTATCGGTATAGACCGCCACATTAACCAGCATTTTGATATAACGATTAATATATTGTGCGGCCAGTTTAAGTGTTGAGTAAGCTTGCGGCTTGATCGTTGATGTCATGGGATAAAAAATGCGTTCTGATGGAATCACAATCAAGATTTGATCGCCAAGCACAATGACATTCGCACCACGATTGATGAGACGATCCTTAAGCGTTGTATGGGAATCAATGTAGCTACCATAACTTGCTCCCAGCAATAAACCCGTCACCGCACCAGGCAACACACCAAGACCCGACACTAACGAGCCCGTCACCGCACCCGCCGTACCGCCCAGAATGACGCCCTTTGTGCGCTGACTCGTGTTTTGATACGTATCCGCAATGGTGGTCCCTGTTATGTCTTCAATCAGATTTCTTGAGCTCTGCTTGCTCACGTCAAAATTGCCCGCTACATTGCGTGAAACCGTTGATGAAGCACAGCCTGAAAGTGTGAATAACGTTACTGATACAATCAATGCCAGCAAGAGGGTCATCAACAATCCACGATCCCATTTGTGTTGTTGATAAAACGTATTGGTATATTTTCTGATTGAATTCACCACGACGTTAGACTTCCTCTTCCTCTGATGTTGTCTTTAATGAGGTCACATAATCATATACCTCATTAGCAATAGTCACTACCTCTTCACTCGGCAGTAAAATAGATTCTACTGGTGGCGGATAATCCGTGGAGAGCGACATATCTTTAATAATTTCATTACTCATGGCACTTGCTTGTGATGAAGCACGACCCAGTAAACGCTCAATCAATTCAATTTTATCTTTTGCAAAACTTCGATTAATAAGCGGCGCACTAAATGCATCAAAGCGTTGTCGACCGACAAGTGTTTTCACGGAATCATTCAAATGAACTTTACTAAAGATGGTTAATCGGCCTTCCTCTGCCTCTTCGACCACTTCTTCTTCATGCGTGACCACAGCATGACGATTATGGAAAGCAAGCAACGCAGAAAGCGCGCGTTCAATGGGATTTACATCCGTTTCTGCCGTGATGGCATCAGCAATAATCTGAATATCTTCACCTTCTTCTGTCGCACCGGCAAAGGTTTCACCATTTGTAAATTCTTCTTTAAATTTGTTAAGCCGATCTTCCAAATCAATCAACGTGCGATCAAGCGGTGGCTCAACTTTCAGGAATTGATTGACACGCATTCGTTTCGCTGGTTTCGGATTTGCAAAAAACATGCGGGCACGAATAATTTTTGATTTAAAGAAAATATGCGCTTCCCCTTCGCGCTGTTCTTTTAAATCTAGAAGATCAATGCGCATACGTTTTTCCGAAGAAGCACTGCGGCTATCCATATAATTATTTAATAAACTGCCTGCGTTTGTCTGGAAAGAATCGACTTTAGTGACGTACGATTCACCCGCTGTTTTTTGGAAAAACTCCCAGGTTTCCATCGGATCTT
>Ga0155585_1014_pt1 | contig 11382 bp, 9 predicted proteins | sample RifCSPhighO2_12_FD_107242 | JGI IMG/M metagenome (GOLD analysis project Ga0155585, IMG submission 107242) | Gammaproteobacteria bacterium RIFCSPHIGHO2_12_FULL_43_28 | reverse complement strand
GAGCTATCTGGCCGTGCTTTAAGAGATGCCTATTAAACCGATTGAGGCGGGGGGAGTCAAGTAAGTTTCGCGAAAATATTAGGATTTTTTGCTCAGGCGTATATCTCAGGTTTGCGGCTTGATGGCCGTTGATCTAATTTTCTTGGTATTATAGCCATTATTTGTGCTAAAATTACTCAACAATTAAAATAATGACACAATTTTCACGCAGGTATTTTAAATATGATGCACCTATTACGAGGTAAAATAGATGTACACTCAGAATGAGGATCTGCAAGCACAGCTTTTTAAAGCAGCAAAATCAGGTGATTTGAAAGCGCTCACTGACGCTATCGACAAAGGGGCAGATGTGAATGATTCTGATAAATCCGGTCGCGGATGGAATAGATTTAATACCCCACTGCACTATGCTGTAAAGATTGCCAGCCTTGAGTGCGTCAAAAAACTACTGCATGCTGGCGCAAAAGTGTATTTTGATAATCATGAAGGAGAGACTCCACTTCATATTGCGGCGAGGTATCGCAACGCTGAATATTTGGAGATGATGCTTAACTATGCTAAATCACAGTTAAATAGTGTTGAAATGTTTCTTAATAAGACAGATAGCATGCGTCCACCACCTATTCATATAGCGGCAATGTATGGCAGTAAAGATTGCTTGCGGATATTGATTCAGCATGGGACTAAACCAGACTTGAAATACGGTTCATGCACGCTACTTAAAAGTACTACTGTAAGAAAAAAGGGTATTGGCTGTATGGAGGCGCTTATCGAGCAGCTTGTCGAGATTGATGAAAGCGAAGATGTTACTTGTGAAATGGTTCAACGATTAGTAAGAAATAATAGTCCCATCGATATTATTGAGTTACTTCGATCTAAATCAAAGCTCAAAATTGATGGCATGCTTTCCAATATGCTAGTTACTATGGCTAAGGAAGGGTGTGATGAGAGTTTAGAGTTACTCATCAAGCTTGGCGTTGATGTCAGACAAGCTGATAATTATGTCGGCACGGCGCTTCATTATGCGGCACAAAATGGTGAAGATGTATGTGTTGAGATATTGCTTGCCGCAGGTGCCGACATCGTTTGTTATAATTCTTGTAATGAAACACCTCTTCATTCTGCAGCAGAATACCCGAATCCGAATTGCCTAGAATTACTTATTCAGACGGCAGAGAAAAATAATATTAAGCATGTCGTTAATACGAAATTTAATGACAATCATCCCGCGCCCATTCATTCTGCTGTACAAGCAGGAAATGTAAAATGCATTAACTTGCTAATTAAGAATGGAGCTGATCTTAACTCTATATGGATTGATAATAATAAAAAACATCTCACACCGCTTCAGGTTGCTATTTATCGCAAGCACATTGATTGTATTAATGAGCTAACCAAACAACATTTTGTTATTGTGGATGATTGCGTTTTTCAAGCGACAGCATTAAAAGAAAAAATCAATAATTGGCTTGAAGAGTGTCATTATTCACTTGAGGAGAAGCAGAAAATCCAACAAATTTTTAGGTCCAATGTTGAATCATCTGAGCCTTTGTTTGATGCGATGCAAAAAGAGACGGCGAATGGATTAACTAGCTACATCAATAAATTTGGCATTAAACATCATCAAGAAACGGCGATTAGTTTTTTGGGTGCCATTAACCAAAGTAAGAGTATGGGTGAATTAAGTGAGACGGCAAAAACACACTTGAAAACATTTGATAATGTACCTGATGTATCAGTCTGGCAGAAATTATCTAATAAATTATCAAGTAGACAATATGAGGTTCTCACACTCTGGAAGCAGCCTCGTTCAAGCTGCTCTTCCAATAGTGAGTACTTTCAATTAATCCAAGGGCAAGATGAGAAATATAAAAATATGCTAAATTAGCATTTACGCTATGCAGTTAATCAGCACTGAAGCGCTAGCATCTGCATTTATTTAATTCTTTCGCTCCTTCGCTGAACTTATTTGCATTTTTGGAAAGCTCAAAGGTTGTTTTTTCTAGCTCAGCAAGCTTGTCACCTCTCTCCGTTAGCTTTTGAATGTTTGTCTGCATAATTTGTTTTGTATCTTGAATGTCAACTTGCATATTTTTAGTAATGATATCGCAGGAAGTAAATCCAAGCGGATTGTTGATTACCGCTTGCAAATTTGTGCGCGCAAGTTCCGGTTGCATATGAATATGTTCAATATTAATCATTAATCGCGCTATTTCATAAGGATCTAATTTGCGTGCGCTGTTTATCGCGATAATAATATTTTTATCTGTTAGTACATGAAAATAGTGATGTTCATCATTGGTGGAATTGTAATAAGTCTGATCGTTCTCAATTATACTATTCTCAATTATACTATTGTGTATGAGTGGCAGCGTTTCTTTTTCTAACGATGCCAGCAGATTATCATTAAATAGGGATAACATGTTTTTCGTTTGCGCTGATTGAATTGGTTTTGGTTTATCTGTTTCAATAAACATATAATCGTGGTAATCATAAATCCCAATTGCATATAGCATGGTGCGCTCCTTCTGTTTGTTACGGTTTGCGTGTCACTTATTTTCAATATAACCCACAGGTTTCTCACTACCTTCACCAAATAAAAATTTTTCCATTTCTTTTAACAAAAATGCTTTCGCTTCGCGATCAATCAAACTCAAACGATATTCATTAATCAACATGGTTTGATGATTAAGCCACGCTTGCCAAGCGGCTTGCGAAATTTCATGGTAAATGTGTTGCCCCAATTCACCAGGCAACGGTGGTCGTGCTAAACCTTCCGCCTCTTGTTTTAACTTTACGCAATAAATCATTCGTGTCATGCCAACCCCGCTATGATGGTTTGAATTGGCTTGGGTAAGCCAAGGTTTTTCGGTCGGCTCAAGTTATACCAAATTTGCTGGCTAGCTTCCATGATAGCACAAACCTCAGTTTCAACGATCACGGGGAAAATATCCAAATGATAATGGCTAAACGTATGCCGAAATGCGGGAAGTGGCTTAAAACGCGGTGTTTTTGTTTGAAATTGATCGCGACAATATGCGCGTAATGCCTTGGTATCTTGCTGGTTCGCTATTTCGGGCAAACTCCATAACCCGCCCCAAATCCCCTTGGAAGGCCGTTTTAGCAATAAAACGGCGCGGCCTTTCTTAATGATGAGAAAAGTCGCCGTGCGAACAGGCAGCGCTTTGGTGGCTTTTTTGACGGGGATGGTGTCGGCGCATCCTAATGCATTCGCTAGGCATTTTTTGGCGAGTGGACAATCGCTACAACGCGGTTTGCTGCGTGTGCAAAGCGTTGCGCCTAAATCCATCATGACTTGTGTGTAATCAGCAATGCGCTCAGTCGGCGTATATTTTTCGGCAAGTGTCCAGAGGATTCCTTCTGTTTTTGCTTCATTCATCGGGGTGCGAATGGCATGTAAGCGTGCCAGTACGCGTTTGACATTGCCATCCAAGATCACGGCGCGTTGGTTAAAGGCAAGCGCTAAAATAGCACCTGCGGTTGAGCGGCCAACGCCAGGCAAGCACCGCATCGTCTCGAGTGTATTTGGAAATTCACCCTGAAACTCATCGCAAATAAGTTTAGCGGCTTTATGTAAGTTACGCGCTCGGCTGTAATACCCAAGTCCTGCCCAGAGGTGCAAAACATCATCTTCGTGAGCGCGAGCAAGTGTCTTCACATCGGGGAAGTGCTGCATGAAGCGTTCAAAATAGGGAACGACGGTTGCAACTTGCGTTTGTTGCAGCATGATTTCTGATATAAAGACGCGATACGGCGTTTTATTTTGCTGCCACGGTAAATGCTTGCGGCCGTGTTGGTCATACCAGCGCAGCAAGTGCTTTTGTAATGTTTTTGCAGTAAAAGTCACGGTTATTTACGGTCGTATGTGGTCTTCATGGTGATGAATAATTTCGTATAGTAAGGTTGCTGCTAATTTGGCTGTGCGATGATCAATATCATAGCGCGGCACGTGTTCAGCAATTTCATAGCTCACTACTTTACCCGAGATTGCGAGCTGACGCAAAAGGGGAATGAGGTGCCAAGGGTAGAGACCAAGTGGTTGAATGGAACTGACGCCGGGTGCAAAGGCTGGTGCGAAAACATCCAATGAAAGGCTGATGAAAATATAATCGTTTTCATCAATCACACGATCGGCAAAATCAGAGCATTTTTCACGTAATCCTTCGTGCATATCATCCGCTAAAATAGCTTTCACATTGTATTCCTTAGCAATATCAAACGCAGGGCGCAGATTGCCGACGTGCTGTATGCCAATACAATTGTAGTCAAAATGACGTCCCTCTGCTTCATGAGCGATAGCGATTTGATAAAAGGCGGTCGTCGCGCTGCCGCGGTTACTGGGATGCAAGCGATTAAGATCAAAATGTGCATCAAAGTTGATGATACCGAGGCGTTTTTGCGGTGAGTATGCTTTGGCAATGCCTTGGTAGTGTCCAAAGGCCATTTCATGTCCGCCGCCTAATACGAGCGGATGAATATTTTTATCTAGCAAAAGCTTAATGACCTCAGCAAGGCTAGCCTGGCTTGCTTCAAGGTCATGATCAGCGCAAACCACATTGCCCGCATCGTATAGTTTGATATTCGTTTTTTGCAGAGGGAGGCGTGCAAGACGCTGTCTAATGGCGGCTGGCCCCTCTTTGGCTCCTGTGCGACCAAGATCTCGTTGTACCCCTTCATCGCATTTGAAGCCAACAAATGCGAATGCCGTCTGCGTTGTCTTTTCAGGCACTTGTTTCATGAGGTCAATGGGCACCATATGGTGAGAGAAGCAGGTATCAGATGGTGGTTCGCTGCTTCGCTGCCACAGGAGGGGGTCTCCTGGTAAATAACGTGATTCCCAGCTCATGATTTAAGCATCACTATGAAAAGATTGGGGTTGACGTGGGCGATGTACGTAGGCCGGCTTTTTGCAATATCTCATCCGCTGTTAAGACATCCGCATAGACTGGTTGCAGTGCGGCGAGAAAAGCGGATTGAACGGTTTGCGCGTTAATGCTGGTATTATTGAATTCAAGTTGTTTGGCGGCACATGCATCTTGCACGACGGTCAAACTGAAACCAAGGTCATAAGCGGCACGAACCGTCGCATCGATGGTTAAATGTGTCATCATTCCGCAGACGATGAGCTGATTAATTTTGTTTTTGATGAGGTGATTCAGTAACGCAGTGTCTTTGAAGCTGTTTGGGTAGTGCTTCTTGATAATCATCTCACCTTTCACTGGTTGTACGCTTTCATGGAATTCCGCACCTTTGGTGCAAGGAAGTAGATAGGCAGCATTTGGCTGGGTTGAGATATGTTGAACGTGGATGATTGGCCATTTGTTTTTACGGTAGGCGGTCAGGATATCTTTTGCTTTGGCGCTTGCCTCCTGGCTTTTTTCAAGCGGTACTCTTCCATTGGGAAAATAGTCATTTTGAATCTCGAGCAGCAATAATGCAGTATTCATGCCGGTTCCTTTTCTTTTTGAATATTATTCATATTTAATCACTTTTGTCAGAATAAACAATAATAACAAACTTTTAGAAAAAAAACATTTTGATATCTAATGGTTAGGATTCATTCGTTCTGTTCATCTTTTTTACCAGTTGAAAATGAGAATTATTCTTAACTGCGCAGGTTGTTTCGGTAGTATAAAGCTTCTACAATCGATGGATATTCTTAGATGATGGCTCGTTCATGCGGCGCAACAAGGTAGCATTGAAGGAAAAAATCGGCCAATTGCTGTTGGTTGGTTTTAAAGGTCAAGCGGTACATAGAGAGGATGCCATCGCGCGGTCTATTTTGACGGGTCGTATCGGCGGTGTAGTATTGTTTGACTACGATTTTCAAACAAAAACCCACGTGCATAATATTGAAAGCCCAAGCCAACTAAAACAATTGACCTCGACGTTGCAGCGTTTCGCGGGCAAGACGCCATTATTTATTGGGATAGATTATGAAGGTGGATACGTTAATCGTTTAAAAGCGCAATATGGATTTCCAAAAACCGTTGCGGCAGCTGATATTGCAACATGCTCACAGGAAGAGGCGGCGCATGAGGCGGCAAGGATGGCAAAAACACTGCAATCAGTCGGTGTGAATTTGAATTTTGCGCCAGTGCTAGATGTGAATGTGAACGCTGAAAGTCCCGCGATTGGTAAACTCGGACGCAGTTTTTCAAATGATCCTCTGCAAGTGGTAAGGTATGCAAAACTATTGACTGACGCTTTTCAGGCAGCGGGCGTTCTTTGTGCCTATAAACATTTTCCTGGGCATGGTAGTGCGCGAGGAGATACGCATAAAGGTTTGGTCGATGTGACAGAGACCTGGCAGCCGGAAGAATTATTACCGTATAAAACACTCATACCAGGATTAACGCACGGCATGATTATGACATCACATGTTGTCCATTTGGGACTGGATAGCGCTGGCTATCCGGCTAGCTTATCAAGAGCAATGACACAGGATTTGTTGCGCGAGCAGTTGCATTTTGACGGCGTTGTGATTACCGATGATTTGCAAATGCAGGCAATCGCGGATCATTACACAACCGAAGAAACGATGCGGCTTGCGATTAATGCGGGTGCTGATATTTTACTTTTTGGTAATCAGTTATCAAAATATGAGGTCGATCCGCTGCAGTTAATCGAGCAAATAGCAGCGGATATTGCTGCTGGTTTTATCAGTGAAAAACGTATTGAAGAATCGTATCGGCGCGTGATGAAGTTGAAAGAAAAGCTACGTTAATTATTTTCCATAACCATGCCGCTTCCCGCTATTTGCTTCTTTGATAGCTATCACAAAGCCATCTTCCATGTCGCTTTGCATTGCAGCCTTTAGAAAAAACTGCGCGCACTCTTTGAGGCAAGCAAATTGCGTTATATCTGATTTTACATTAGCGAAAAGATGTTGACGTAATTGATTGTATTCTTGATAAGGATCTGGAAGATTTGGGAGCCGGCAAGAAAAAAATCTCAAGGATATTTTAGTGAATTGTCTCTCGGTGTTAACAAGATGTTCTGCTAATGCGTGAGCTGAATCAATGACTCCTTTGTCAATCTTGAGTAATAACTCGATAAAATCATTCCTTTCATTCTCGCAATGTTTGACATGCTTAACGAGATACGCGTAAATATTGCTGAATGCCGTTGAAATATTCAATATGCTTGTTTGATTCAATTCATTTAGTATAGTGACGTCGAGATTTGATTTTTCATTAAATAAGTTTGGTTTGAAAAGTAATTGTGACAGTATTTCTGGCATAGCCCATTTGCTTTTTTGCAGCGCGATTAAAATAGGTAAGCGCAGTGCCTCATTGGATAAATGTGTTTGTAATACGCTGATAAGCGCATCATAAACGCATTTATTTTCTTCAAGTTTACTGCAAGCAAGTTCAATCGTTGATTCACCTAATTGATTGAGCAAAGCGACTTGATGCTTTAGGGTCAAATGAAAGGCGTGAACAATGTCACCTTGGTCATCCTGAAGTGAAACGCTGCCATATTTATTTAAAAGCAACGTATGCTGATGGGTTGTCGTTTTTAAAAAATCTACGTCTTGTAGTGTGGGTGGTGCAATGTAGGTAAACGGTTTTATTTGAGCGAAATCTTCGGTCAAGACTGTATGCTCGAAATCGAAGAAATAAATAGTTTTATCAGTGGCGCAAATATTTTTTATTGCAGGCAAGGGTAATAAGGTGTTCAAGTCCGCATGGTTTTGTATAACGGAGCTTAAGGCACTTACCTTGTTTGTGAAAACCTGATGTTTTCCGTTAATAAAAAACTCATCGCCCGCAAGATAAATAATGCGTTTTATGTGCTTCAGTGTAGGAACAATCCCGGGCGATGGAGCACCCGTACCGCATGCCCAAACATCTTCATATTGATCGAGAAAAAAGGCCACATAGTCATGTTTTAACGTAATGTCGATAATGTTGCTTAGTGTTGTAATCTGCTCAGGTGTTGTGATTGGGTTGGTGTGCCCCAATCCAAGTTGACCATACGTATTGGTACCAACGCCCCACACGTTACCTGTTTTGGTAAGAAAAAAAGTATTTTCTTTTCCGGCAACCACTTTTTTAATGCCACCAACGGCGCTTATTTTGGTTGGACGTGTAACTTTGGTGCCAATGTCACGGCCTAACCCTGATTTTCCATTTTCATTGGCACCGCATGCCCATACGTAATCTTCATTATCAAGAAAAAAACTATTGCTTTCACCGGCAAAGATAGCCTGAATAAACGGTATATTCTGGATAGGTTGACTGAATTCTGCGGGTGGTGTGTGCTGTGTACCAGTACCAAGCTGTCCGAACGTATTTAATCCGCCATAAACCCAAACTTTCCCTTGTTCATCAAGCGCAAAAACACCAAGTGATTTTGAATTGACAGCAATTTGTTTGATATTTTTTTTGTGAAATAGTGGTGTGTAATCGAGCTGACCATTGCTGTTTTCCCAACAAGACCACACCATGCCATGTTGATTCATGAAAATAGTTTGGTTGCTGCTTGATAGAATCGTATCAATCTTAAGTCCGCGCAAACCGTGCAGTATGACTTTATCATGAAGCCAGAAATAGGGTAATTTCGCTGTTTGAGAGAGCGCCATCACTGCATGAATATTCATGAAACTAGCGAGGTGCAATACCATATCACGCGAAAGGCCCATAAATTCATAAGCCTCTCCTTGATTGGTGAGATCAATTTTTTTGCGGGGTACCATTTTTAATATCGCTCGTTTTGTATACGTTATGCAGTGACTATAAAGAAGAGAGATGGAGGCGTCAATGTATAGGCGGAAGGGGTGATGCGCTTTCCCCGTTCGTCCCTAGGAGAGAGGTGTCTCTCCTAGCGGGGTGTATGGGCGTCATTCAGAACGGTTCTTTCTACCAAAATTTTGTTTGTTAATTTTAACTTATTGTTATTTAATAATTTTGTAATCTCTGTACATGACAAAAAACACATACTAGCCATTCACCCTTCGAGACGGCGCAAAAAACGCGCCTCCTCAGGGCGAACGGCCAGTTAATAAGCATATTTAGAACCCGTTCGTGCTGAGGAGGCGCGTTTTTTGCGCCGTCTCGAAGCATGAACGGGCAATTTAAATTTTGTCGCGCACAGAGTTTTGTAATATAAAATTTTATTTATCAACATTTTTTTGTAAAAGTTTAGATGTAAAACTCACTAAATTTAACAATTTCAAAATTATTTCTATTTACACCATCCAGAAAAATACGAATCACAGCCTTTATTTGTTTTTAAATTTTCGAAAACCCAGAGCTGCTCCGATATCTTTTTTCCATTTTGAATTTTTTCATTTGTTTCGACAAAATAACCACCAATACAAACAAACTGTTGGTCTTTCATAAGTTTTTGCCATCTATATGCTAATTTCTATCTTGTCAAAATAAATTTATAGCCATTTCTTAACTTATATTTTTTGAGATTATAAAAAAAGCCATCACTGTCTTTACAGAATAATGACGGCTTAATTTTAATATTATTACTTAATTTTACTTCTGGTACTGATAACCAACTTTAAGTATCTTTACAGTATTACTTTTATGTCATTCAAAACGGAATATCATCATCAAAACTATCAAGCGCAGGTGCGGCATCATCAGTGCCAGTGCTTGCCATGGCTGGTTTGCCATAGGAAGCAGATTCACCAGCGCTGCCACCTTTGCTATCTAACATTTGCATGCTCTCAGCGATGATTTCAGTGGTATACCGATCTTGGCCGGTGGTTTTATCTTGCCATTTTGAGGTGCGTAAACGACCTTCAATATACACCTTGGAACCTTTGCGTAAATATTCGCCGGAAATTTCCGCTAAGCGTTGATAAAAAACGACGCGGTGCCATTCGGTGCGTTCTTGCATTTCGCCGCTTTGTTTATCTTTCCACGCTTCGGAAGTCGCAAGCGTAATGTTGGCAACCGCCATGCCGCTTGGGGTATAGCGAACTTCAGGATCACGGCCTAGATTGCCGATTAAAATAACTTTGTTAACGCCTCGTGCCATATCACGATTCTCCTAATCTGTAAGTTAATTGGTTTCTAATTGCGCTTGTAGGCGAATGAAATCAGGGTGTTCTGCTGTTCCGCGCTCCATTTTCAAGTAAACCATATTATCTTCAGCAACTAAAGTGACTTCAACCACGCCAGGGATAATTTGCAGCTTGGTTGTAATCATTTCCCATTCAGCGGATTGATTAACAGGTAGCCGCAACATTTTGGTGACAAGATAGCGTGGGGGTTGCATGCGATAAGCGAGGGTAAACCAAATAAAGGCGAGCGCGATACAAAACAGATACACACCAGTGAAGCTATACTGGCCGTATAACCATCCGCCAAGTAAGCCGCCGACAAAGATACCTGAAAATTGTGAACATGAATAGATGCCCATGGCCGTTCCTTTGCGTGCAGCAGGTGCTGTGCGCGAAACGAGCGAGGGGAGGAAGGCTTCAAGCAAGGAAAAGCCCGCAAAAAATAAGGCAAGCCCAGCGCCTGCAAGGTAAGGACTTTCCGGTGTACCCCATAATAGTGCTTCAGCGAGGGCAAGCATCAAAATTCCACCCAGGAAATAAGGTTTCACTTGGCGCTTGCGCTCAGCCATCCCAATGCAAACTAAACTAAAAATAAACCCAGCCAGAAGGGTGGGCAAATACATGGACCATTGTTGATCTGTCGGCAGTTCTGCAAAGTGGTAGAGACTGATGGGGATGACAATAAAGCTCGCGGTAAAGATCGCATGCAACATAAAAATGCCGCTGTTTAATTTAGCGAGATCTGGATTGATAAGTAATTTAACGAATGATTTTAATTCAGGTTCAGTATCACCGTGCCAGCGCAATTGGCGTGGCGTGGGGGCTGCGGTAAAAAGCAGTACCATGCCGACAATGGCAAAGCAAGCTGCGGTGATAAAAAGTCCGCTCACCGCCATCCATTTAATCAATAGCGGCCCAAGCACCATAGCAAGTGAAAAGGAAAAGCCAATCGTCATGCCGGTGATAGCCATGGATTTAGTGCGCTGGTCTTCGCGGGTCAAATCCGCAATCATGGCAAGAATGGTACTGCCAATGGCGCCTGCGCCCTGGAGTGCCCGTCCTGCGATCATCATGGTGATAGAATGAGCAGAGGCTGCCAGCAAACTACCGGCCGCGAATAATATCAAGCCAAATAAGATGACCGGCTTTCGGCCAATGCGATCAGACAGCGCCCCAAACGGGATTTGTAAGAGCGCCTGGCTTAAGCCATAAACGCCCATGGCAAGACCAAGCAAGAGCGGAGTGACACCACTCAACTGGCGGGTGTAGAGACTAAATACGGGTAAGACCATAAAAAGGCCAATCATTCGGAGTGCCATAATAGACGCTAAACTGGC
>Ga0155585_1097_pt1 | contig 11485 bp, 11 predicted proteins | sample RifCSPhighO2_12_FD_107242 | JGI IMG/M metagenome (GOLD analysis project Ga0155585, IMG submission 107242) | Gammaproteobacteria bacterium RIFCSPHIGHO2_12_FULL_43_28 | reverse complement strand
ATGACCACCCATTTTTTTCAGCATATTGAATGGCATCTTCGATTTCTTTATTCGGATGTTTACTTCTTCTTGCCATTTCAAAACGTATCCCTATTTGGTCATACAAACAGTATAGCAAAACGTTGACAAATGTCAACAATATGGGCTAATTTATTGATTATTTTACCATAAATTAACTTGGATCCCTGCCTGATGATCTCACCTCACTTAAACCATGGTTTTGGCAGTGTTCTATTTAAATTGCGATACATTGCCTGGATCTTCGGTAATCGGTTATCGCCCACTCGACGTACTGAGTGCTCGTAATCGGTTTCTCTCACATAGCGCCCGATTTCGAGAGCGCATATACTATCAAGGGTTATCAAAAGGAGCGCAATGTTATTATGATGACGTCATTAATTGCTTTACATTTTTTAAGTTATCGTATTAAAATTGAACAACCAAAAGTCTTACGGGTTTCTAACTGATAAGTGATTGATCGATGAAAATATTGCATCAACTAAGCGATTAAATTCATTATCATAGTATAAAAAATAAAGTCATATTATTTTCTTTGTAACTACTCACCCGTCATTGCGAGCCCGCGCTTTCTGCGGGCGCGGCAATCCAGTTATTAGAGGACATTTGGATTGCTTCGGCTAAACGCTTTGCGGCCTCGCAATGACGAGCAAGCAGTCACTTTTTTTAACAAAGCAAAGAGGGTAGATAATGAAATTCTTAAATTACGCGATCATTACGATTGCACTAAGCGGAATAAATTTGGCTGATGCTAAAGAGTTAAGTGCGGAACTTTCACAAGCTAATATGAAATTTTACGTGCAATTAAATAAAGGCGATACTGTGCACGTCAAATATGATTTGACGAGATACCCAATATATCGACAGTATGTATGGCAGTATTACGCAATGTTTTGTTATGCGCATGGTAAAGCGAATATTGAATATACCAATAATACAATACAAAAGCTTAGTAAGCTTCCAATGCTAGCTAGTAAAGAAGAATATGACCAGACTGGCATTGGAAAAAAAATGGATGAGAAAGGTGAATTTACTATTATTAATGTATCAGAATATGATAGTGGTTCAGTTGTAGACTGTGCGTTATACCCTAAATTTGGTGAGTGAAATAACATAAATATAAAACGAGGCAATGATGAAACTGCTCAGCCCACCATTGCAAGCATTTCTCGCTATTGCGCAAGAAAAAACAGTTCATGCCGCGGCGAATAAGTTGCATATTACGCAAACAGCGGTCACGCAGCGGATTAAATCATTAGAAAATCGCTTATCCACATCCTTATTCGTACGCACGCGGCGCGGGATGATCTTGACTAGTGAAGGAGAAACCTTATTAAGGTATTGTTACTCCTTCCAAGCCTTAGAGGGTGAGGCCTTGACCTGCATTGCAATGACAGGGTTAGAGAAAAATGTTTCAATCTGTATGACAGGCCCTTCGACTATTATGCGAGCACGTATAATTCCACGATGTGTAACCGTGATGAAAGCATTTCCACGTTTATTAATGTCGTTTAATATTGATGATAATGAAACGAGAGCTTCTTCGCTGCGTCGCGGTGAAAGTCAGATTGCGATCATTGAGCAAGCTTTCATTTCTGATGAAATGGAATATAAAAAATTAGAACCAGAGCATTATGTCTTAGTGGTTTCATCCGCATGGAAGAAAAGAAAATTAAAGGAGATTATCAAGCAAGAAAAAATTATCGATTTTAATATGCATGATCATATGACATTTAATTACTTAAAAAAATATAATTTATTTGATCATGCGAATAAAGAGCGACACTTTACCAATCGAACAGATACCTTAGCATTATTGATCGCAGAAGAAATGGGTTATGGCGTGCTACCTTATGAATTTGCAAAGCCATACCTTATCAATAAACAACTCGCGTTATTAAATGGTGAAAAAACCTATCCGTATTTTCTAGTTGCGGCTTGGTTTCCTCGTGATCCACAATCCGCTTATTTTTCAGCATTGATTGATGCGTGTTTTTAGAGTTGCTTTCGTCAACTCAGGTCGCTGCAATAATTGTGTGATGATATTAAACGCCGCTTGGTATGCACCGGGGCTTTTTGTCTCACTGGAGCCGCCGACGTTTAATTCCTTGATGTTATTTTCTAAAATCCAGTTAACCATCTCATCAATGTCATTTGTTTTGGATAGGTCTAAAACAAAATATAGAATTATCGTATTTATTCTATTTAATTATTTTCAGATAGTTTGCAACGCTATCATTCAATGCATCTTCACTCAGCGCATTGATAGTGATGTGACCAAGTTTGCGACCCGGGCGTGCTGCTTTACCGTAAGAATGATAATACGTGTTTGGAATAGATAATATTTTCTCGCGTACAGGTTCTTCGCCAATCAAATTATACATGGCGGAAAAACCTATCGTTTCAGTGCTGCCCAAAGGTAAACCGCAAATTGCGCGTAAATGATTTTCAAACTGGCTCGTGCGTGCGCCTTCAATCGTAAAGTGACCAGAGTTATGTACGCGCGGTGCAATTTCATTTGCAATTAACTCATTACCCATCACAAAAAATTCGATAGCCATCACGCCAATATAATTAAAATGGGTTACCAAGGTGTTCGCGTAATTTTCTGCTTTTTTTTGTAATATCGGATGAATGAAAGGTGCTTTTGATAACCGTAAAATACCCTCACGATGTTCGTTTTCAACGAGCGGATAAAATTTTACCTCGCCATTTTTTGCGCGCACGCAAATTAAAGAAACTTCGCTAGCAAAGTTGACAAACGATTCTAAAATTAATTCGTGCGATTTTAGTTGTTCCCATGCATTTACTGCACCTTGTTTATCGTGTATCACCGCTTGACCTTTGCCATCGTAACCACTTTTGCGTGTTTTCAAGATAGCAGGATAATTGAAAGTGTTTAATGCGGTTTCCAAATCATCCCAGGTATTGATCGCGTGAAATTTTGCCGTTGGAATTTGTAAGCTTTGCAAACATTCTTTTTCATATAAGCGATCTTGTGTGATTTTTAAAGTGAATTCATTGGGAAGGAGCGCTCGCTGTTTTGCAACGAATTCCGCACAAGTTAAAGGAATATTTTCTGTTTCTAGTGTGATGCAATCGACGGTTTCGGCGAATGTTGCTAGCGCATTTTCATCGTTAAAATCACCTTTGATGATGTTAGCCACCGAATTTGCACATGGATTTTCAATGGATTCATAACAAATTAATTGAATGCCAAGCGGCTTGCCAGCAATAGCTAGCATACGTGCCAATTGTCCGCCGCCCAAGACACCGACTTTCATCAGGCTTTTATCTCGCGTGGATTGGCATGTTGTAAAACCTGTTCAGTTTGTCGTTGACGGAATTGCTCAAGGCGCTGCTGAATGTCTTTATAGTGATTCCCTAAAATAGCAGCGGCTAAAAGGGCCGCATTCGTGGCACCCGCTTTTCCGATGGCAAGCGTCCCAACGGGAATGCCGGCTGGCATTTGCACAATAGAAAGCAGCGAATCCATCCCATTCAAACTTTTAGATAAAACAGGAACCCCCAAGACGGGCAGCACTGTTTTAGCGGCCATCATGCCGGGAAGATGAGCGGCACCGCCTGCACCGGCGATAATAACTTCAAGGCCGCGGTCTTTGGCGTTTTCAGCGTAACTAAATAATTTATCAGGGGTCCGGTGGGCTGAGACGATTTCCACCTCGTGCGAAATATCCAAATCTTCGAGCATTTTTGCCGTGTGATGCATGGTTTCCCAGTCACTTTGGGAGCCCATGACGATACCTACTAGGCTTTTTTTCATGCGGATGACCTCGTCATTCTGTCAAAAGGGAGCCCCTGCAATATACAAATTGTTCACTTTAAAGTCAAATCAAAGAAGGCATGTCATTACTCATCATAATGACACGCGAGTGATTACAACAATATTTAATAGACATGTACGGGCATCTCTGATTACAATGCCCATATATGAAGACATTTTTAAAAGCGTTGTCACTGCTTTTATTCTTGTTGCTACCCCTCCCAAGCCAAGCCTGGAACGCGCTGGGACACATGGTAGTAGCAACGATCGCCTACCAGCATTTACAGCCAACCGTTAGAGATAAGATAGATCAGTTTACTCCCGGTTTTGAAGCTGAATACCCACAGATTAAAAGTTTTTCGCAATTAGCGCCTTGGCCAGATCAGTTGCATTTGCAACGTATCGAAACGTATTCCCATTGGCATTACATCGATACACCGTTTAGTGATGATGGTACACCGCTTACAAATACGATTGATACGGATAATGCCGTGTGGGCTGTGAATACCATTAGGCAAGTCATTAAAAATCAACATGCTAATCCTTACGAGCGTTCACGCTTCCTCGCGTTTTTTATTCATATTATTGGTGATTTACATCAGCCACTGCATACGGTCAGTCGTCTCTCGAAGCAGCATCCAGACGGAGATAGAGGCGGAAACCTGTATTATATCCAGTATCAAAACGAACGCGTTCGCTTGCATCATGCATGGGATGGTGGTTTGGGTCTTTTTGAGCATGATTCATCGACAAAAAATGCAGAAAATATTGCAGCAACTATTACGTCACATTATCCCGAGTCTTTCTTTGGTGCGCGTGCGAGTGACATTAACCCAACGCATTGGGTAGACGAGGGTGTGGAAAATGCAAAACAATATGTCTACCACACGCCGGAAGAAGAACCTATTAGTCCCACATACCTTGATTCTGGTAACCGCGTGATTGAGCAAGAAACGGCTTTAGCTGGATATCGATTAGCTGCATTATTGAATCAGTTGCTGGCGTAATTCTTAGGATTTGTTGACAATCCCAGTATTTTTACAGAAAGCTGCTTTAGCAGCGCATCACCAGACGGTATTTCGTTGGGTAAATCAAAATAAACACGCGTGGCTTTGAAAGTGTAGCTTGAGTACAATGCTTCTGACAAATACTTACCAATCGCTGAATTTTCAGTACTATTTAAAATAATTTCGAATATGCGCTGAGTGCGTACAAGCGCTGTCGTGAAATCAATGTCAGTTATTTTGATCGCATGAATGATATCGTTAAGTTCTTGATAGCAGTTTTCACTGGATAGCTCTTCGCTAAATAATAATGTGTTTTCCGCAAAAATTGAATAATAGCTTAATTCAGTTGGTTTTTTTGAGAGGAAATGATGTATAAGATGATATTTTGATAGCATCGTTTCAACCGAGGTAAAAAATTGCTTCTGAATTTCATTGATACACGCTTCCTTTGATAGCTCAGGTTTGAAATGGGGATGATGTTGAATGTCATTATGCTGGTATTGATATACCAAAAAAGTAAGCGCCAGTTTTTCGTTGAAGTCAATCTTGCTATCCAGCAAGGTTTGTCGCTTAAGATATATAAATGCAAGTATATTATCCGTATTTTTTAGTCTAGCACAAAGATAAAGATTATAGATGCCATCTATTGTTTTAGATGCGTCTAATAATTTCATTGCCGTATCATTTTGTTTAGTAGTAATCGCCAAATATAAATCATTAAAATAAATTGATTCGGCGATAAATAGGTAAACGTGATCATAAAAATTATGCTTACTTTGAATCTGTTTGATTAAGCTTGACCAATGGGTAAAGAAATCAGGATGGTTTATACACTCAGCCATCTGATTGGTTAATTCGGCGACAGAGTATTCAGATTTAGATTTTATCTCAAGTAATGTAAGGAAAGTAATAAAGTTTAATACCGCATTATTATTAGTATATCGATTGGCTAGTTGTTTGAAGGAGCTCGCGAAAAAGAGCTTCCATGGACGTGTTTCATAAAAAGGGACAAGATTATTTGATAGCACCATTTCTAAACTCTTATCGCCAGAACAACCACCAAACAATTGCGCGATGCGGTACAAGGACGCGTAATCTTTATTGCTTAACCAGTAATTGGCATAGATTTTAACTATCTTTGATTCAATCGATGCGTTTTTATTAAGTTTATGTATTATAGCGTCATTTCCAGATCGTTTAATATGAATTTCAGAGTATCCATGCGATCGAAGCAGTTTAATTAAGCTTGAAATGAAAAACGTATCTGAATTGAGATAAAAGACGACATTTTTATACGTTTTTGCAGGAATTGATGCGGCGATGCTGGTAATAAAAATAGTGGCAGCACCTTTATTTTGCATGTATCCCGGGATAAATAAATTTTGCCGTAAAAAGTTTTCCGCCTCTTCCTCGCTTACATTAGATTGCCCAATTAAATCCGTTAAAAAATTTTTATTTTGCAACTGGATTAAAAGGCGTGCCTTTTCACGTAAATGTAGAGTTTCATGATTTTGCAGTAATAATCCGAATTGGCCTTCATTAAAACCCATGCAACGCGGTGTTATGCTAAGATTAATTCTTGCAGAAGCATCATGCTCACCAAGAAAAAATTCCATTGCTGGCAGTGTGGTAATCGCAGCAAGCTTCTCGGTCCTAGTTGAGATATGCAGGATAGCAGCGGCAGTATTCAGTTGTTGCTTTAAATGCGCGTTGGTTTGTAGGTATTGATTAAAATCACATGCTTCACCTTGTTTTTTATTAATGTACGTTATGATATGCAGGTGTGGATGAGTGTCATTTATTTTTTGTAGGTATATTTCGAGATTTATCGTGTCATTGAAAGCTTCAATTGGACTTTCACTAGACAGAATTCCATTTTCACATAATCCATCGATGATATAATTGATGACGTTGGTTTTCGCTTGACAAAAAATAATATAAATAGGCTGTAATTGATGGGTCTGTAGTGTCCTGCTTAAGTACTCAGGTCGAACGATATCGACAAGGTGTCCAAAATCCCCCAGACCATCGCTGAAAACATTATTAATGAAAATGAGATGACGCATTTTCATTAAAACTCATCAAAGCGATCAATCGCTTCTTTTACTGATTGCACTGGCAAAATACGCATGCCAGCAATCTCTTTTTTGGGCGCATTTGCTTGCGGCACAATGGCTGTTTTAAAGCCGTGTTTCGCGGCTTCTTTTAAACGTTCTTGACCGCTTGCGACGGGCCTAATTTCACCTGCAAGACCAAGTTCGCCAAATATGAGTAAATCACGCGGCAATGGACGATTTTTAAGACTCGATAAAATGGCAAAAATAATCGGTAAATCAGCGCCGGTTTCCATAATTTGCAAACCACCAACCACGTTTAAAAAGACATCCATGCTATGGGTTGAAATACCACTGTGGCGATTTAGAATGGCGAGTAACATGGAGAGACGCTGGCTTTCAAGACCGACGGATAAGCGCCTTGGATTGCCAATGTGACTTTGATCCACTAGTGCTTGTACTTCAACCAAAAGCGGCCGCGAGCCTTCTTTGGTTGCGGTGATAATGCTGCCAGCAATCGGTGTGGTGCCACCTGAGAGGAAGATAGCGGAAGGATGACTGACTTCACGCAGTCCCTTTTCTGTCATGGCAAAAAGCCCTAATTCATTCACCGCTCCAAAACGATTTTTCACCGCACGAATGATGCGGTAACGATTATCTTGCTCACCCTCGAAATAAAGGACGGTATCCACCATGTGCTCAAGCACACGCGGGCCTGCTAAATGTCCTTCTTTCGTGACATGACCAATTAAAAAAAGCGCGGTGCCAGTTTGTTTTGCATAATTGACGAGTTGCATGGCACTTTCTCTTACTTGCCCAACCGAGCCTGGCGCGGAGGATAAGAGGGATGAATACATGGTTTGGATGGAGTCAATCACTAAGATCCGTGGTTTTTCTTGCTGTGCTTTAGCGATGATAGTATCGACGTGCGTGTCGGCAAGTAACCATAAATGCTTTTCGGGTAAACTAAGTCGTCTTGCGCGAAGCGTTATTTGTTGCAACGATTCTTCACCAGTGACGTATAAAACTTTTAATTTTTCACTTAAGTGCGCGACGGTTTGTAACAAAATAGTGGATTTGCCAATACCCGGATCACCGCCAATTAAAATGGCCGAACCCATGATAATACCGCCACCCAAAACACGGTCTAATTCTTGTAGACCAGAAGAGAGACGGATGTCATCGTTGAGCGTTACCTCTTCCATGCGTGTCAGGACACTTTCAGTGCCGGCATAACCCTGATAGCGTGACGTGGTGGCTTCGCTTTTTTCTTCTATAATGCTATTCCATGCATTGCAACCACTGCATTGGCCAGTCCATTTCGGGTAAAGTGTGCCGCAATGTTGACAGCAAAAGTTGAGTTTTGGTTTAGCCATGGTGTCTCCTTACTGGCGTGTGGTTGAAGATCTGCATCTTGCTTAAAACCATCGTTGCGAGGAGTCAGTTTCACCGCCTCACAACGACGATTGTTAAGTATAAAAGGGCTCTGTACACGACAAAATTTAAAATTGCCCGTTCATGCTTCGAGACGGCGCAAAAAGCGCGCCTCCTCAGCACGAACGGGTTCTAAATGTGCTCATTAACTGGCCGTTCGCACTCAGAGGCGCGCTTTTTGCGCCGTCTCGAAGGGTGAATGGCTAGTATGTATTTTTTGTCATGTACAGAGATAAAAGGGGTGCGTTTCACATACCTCTTTCATTGCCGTTTAGCTAACAACCTTCCATGAACCATCCGGTTGACGGCAAGCGGTACCGTACATTTGCTGTTGCTTACCAGCGATGTCCGCCGTTGTGCGGTATTCGCGGCAGTATTTATTGCCTCGATGGGTCACATTTTTGACTGGCACGACGCGGTAATTGGCACCGGTATTAGGATTACTCCAATAGGCAGGTTGCCCAACCGCATTGCTTTCTAAGGCATGTTGCATGCGGATTCTATCGTTGTCATCCATGTCTTTACCAATGGAACTACCAATGAGTGCACCAGCGACCGTGCCTGCAGCGATGGCCATCACTTTGCCGCTGCCGCCGCCAACGGTGCTACCAATTAAGCCACCAGCAAGACCGCCGGTGAGAAAGCCTGCATCTTGCTTGCTCATGTTAGCGCATCCTGCGAGGTTGATTCCAAAAAATAAGACGAGAATAGCTGTAAAATAACGCTTCATGGGATAAACTCCTCATAGTAATGGGTGATTCTGTTGAATCGCCGCCTATTTTATACTGCTAAGTTCATTATTGAAACAGTTTCTTTAAAAGGCGAAACATGACATTTCGACCACCTTACCCAAATAGTCAGTATCAGGAATACGAATTAACCGCTGATAAGAAGCGCATGGATTTGGATTATTTATACAATCTACTCTGTGTTCCCTCGCGATATTCGACGGGTTTGCCGCCAGAACGCTTTTCGCCCGTCATTGAGAATTCCTTATGTTTTGGTGTTTTTTACCAAGGTAAGCAAATGGGTTTTGCGCGGGTGATTACTGATCAGTCGGAGTTTGCCTCACTTTGGGATGTATTTATCGATGAACCGCATCGCGGTAAGGGAATTGGACAGGCACTGCTGCAATATCTTTTTGCACACCCGCAATTGCGCGGTACTTTCCGTTGGTTCTTGATGACTGAAGATGCACACGGCTTGTATCAGAAGTTTAACTTCAAGACTGAAGTCTACAATCCTTACATTATGATGAAGGTGAATGTGGGATTGTAATTCATCCTCCAATCTTCAATTCTTCCCAATACTGCTCTAGCAACGTCAGCGTATCTTCACTCACGTCTGTTTGAAATTGACCGCGGCGCATGACTTCTTTGGAAGGGTAGATGGTGGGATTATGGCGAATTGATTCAGGTAATAATTGACGTCCTGCTGCATTGGTAATGGAATTATCTAATAATAGAGCGGTTTCTTTCGCGATATCAGGCCGCAGCATGAAATTAATAAATTGATAGGCTTCCTCTTTGTGTTGCGCGTTTTTGGGTATGGAAAAATTATCCACCCATATGACAAAACCATCTTCAGGAAAAACGAAATCGATGCTGGCATTTTCACGTGCCGCTTTAAAGGTATCACCATTCCAAGCCATGCCAAGCGTTGCATCGTCATCAATGATGTCAGAAATAATTGTTTCTGATGAGAAGACTTTGACATTCGGCATGAGTGTTTTTAGTTTGAGGAATGCAGCCTTGATATGCGCAGGATTTTGGTCATTCGCAGAATAGTGAAGTGCTAGCAACGCCATGGAAAAAACTTCTCTGATATCATCAAGCAGCATGAGTTGATTGTGATAGCGTTGGTCCCAAAGATCAGACCACTTTTTAATTTTTGCTGCATCATGATATTGACGATTGACAAAAATACCAGTAATTCCCCAGACAAAGGGGATGCTGACGTTTAACGTGGGATCGTAAGCTGGTGTTAAAAAAGCAGCATCAAGATTTTTTACATTCGGTAATTTACTTTTATCAAGGGTTGCTAACATGCCTTGCCGTTGCATGCGGTCAACAAAATAACTGGAAGGCATGACGATATCGTAACCTGCGCTTTGAGAAGCGCGCAGTTTGGTAAACATAATCTCATTATTAGAGTAGGTCGAGAAATTGACTTTGATGCCGGTTTCTTTTTCAAATTGTTGCACAAGGCTAGTTGGTACATCATTGGCCCATGCGTAAACATTGACTATTTTTTCTTGCGCGATTGCATTAAGCGGCATAAGCAACAGAAGAAGATACTTAAGAAGCCTCATGCTTTTTTCCTCTGCATGAATTGTGACAACATAATCAAGAGTAACGTGACACTAAATAAAACTGCGCACAAGGCGTTTATCTCTGGTTTGATGCCTGATCTTACGAGTGAATAAACACGTAACGGTAGAATTTGGAATTCAGGGCCGCTGACAAAATAACTGATAATGACATCATCCAGGGAGAGCGTGAAACTCAAGAGCCAGCCAGCAGCGAGCGCCGGTTTAAGCAGTGGCAGCACAATGCGCGCGAAAATTTCTCTATCGGTCGCACCTAAATCTTTCGCGGCTTCAAATATGTTTTTATCAAAAGTGACAAGATGGCTGTAAGTGGTAATGACCACGAATGGAATACAAAAACTGATATGCGCGAGCAAAAGCGAGAAGAACCCGAGCGGTAAGCGGATTAACGTGAATAAGGTCAATAGCGAAACGGCCGTCACAATTTCAGGCGAGAGAATCAAAATAAACACGAGTGCATTTAGAAAATTTCTGCCGAAAAAACGATAGCGATAAAGCGTGACCGCAGCAAGCATGCCAATGCAAGTGGCAATGGTTGCGGCGGTAACACCAAGGTAAAGCGAATGCCAAGCTGCTAGCCATAAATCATAATCATTAAATAACTCAACATACCATTGCCACGTAAAACCATGCCAAACCAGTGAATATTGTGACTGATTAAAAGAATAAACGATGAGTGTTATTATAGGAATGTAGAAAAATAAATAAATCAGTGCGAGATAAGAGATAGAAGGCAGTTTTTTGATAATCATAAAATGCCTCCTTTATCGCGTCCACCGCGTCCTGCCCAAAGATAAACAAAAATAAGCGTGGCAAGCACTAATGTCAGTACGATGCTCACTGCTGATCCCAGCGGCCA
>Ga0155585_1096_pt1 | contig 11598 bp, 11 predicted proteins | sample RifCSPhighO2_12_FD_107242 | JGI IMG/M metagenome (GOLD analysis project Ga0155585, IMG submission 107242) | Gammaproteobacteria bacterium RIFCSPHIGHO2_12_FULL_43_28 | reverse complement strand
AGTTTTTGATCCGATCTGACGCGTTGGAAATCAACGTGCAAAATGCGTGCTTTGTAGGGATGACGTTGTACGTCTTTCAAAATCACCATTTCTGAGTTTGAACCCGTTTTGAGTGTCAAAATGTGTGAATAGAATGCCTCTTGTTCAAGTGATTTTGCGATTTTTTTATGTTCGAAGGTAATGGAAGTAGCAGGCTGGCCAGCACCATAAATAATGCCTGGAACTTTGTCGTCACGACGGAGGCGGCGGCTCGCACCTTTGCCAATATCGCTACGGACAGTAGCTTCGATTTCGAATTGAACGGTTGATGCCATTGTTTTAGCTCCAAAAAGTAAATTAAAACCTCACCCGCGACCAGGCGAGGGGATCGCTTATTGTACACATAATTAAGTGAGATGGAAGGGGGCTAAGGTTTGTTTAAGCTTAATTTGTTAGCAAGCGTAGGTTGGGCTGAGCATATAGCGAAGCCCAACGGCGAAACCAAACAGCAAGCGTAGCCCAACCTACACGGTCTCTTGGCAGGTGGTAGGCTTGACTTTAAGGTATTAATAGGTAATACTTAGTAATAACAGATATTACTTGGAGGCTATATGCCAACCGGTCGTCCGATACCAAAGGTCGTGAAGCTTGACTCAGACATTCGAGACCGCTTAGAGCGGCTAGGTGAAGTTAAGCATCGTTCGCCTCATTGGTTAATGAAAGAGGCTATTACTCGTTATCTCGAACAAGAGGAATATAACGAAGCATTAAACCGTGAGACTCTCGCTCGTTGGCAAGAAGCCGAGCAAGGGAAAGTGGTTAGTCATCAAGCTATCAGCAAGTGGCTTGATACGTGGGGAATGGACGAGGAGAGCGATAGACCACCATGCGGGAAATAGTCTGGTTAGATAGCGCCGTGAATGATGTCGTAAGGCTGAGAGAATTTATAGCTAAAGAAAATCTTAGCGCCGCCAAGAAAGCGGCTGAGGCCATTAAAGACGCTGCACAGCGATTAATCGAAGCACCATCAATGGGGAAGCCAGTTAAGGATTTGCCACCATTTCGAGACTTGCTAACTCGCTTTGGTGCTGGCGGGTACGTGTTACGTTATCGTGTTCATGCAGAAACGATTTATATTGTTCATATTCGTCATTACAGAGAAGCGGATTTTAAATTGTAATATTAAACTTGTTTAACGAGTAGGTTGGGCTGAGCATAGCGAAGCCCAACGGCGCAGCCCAACATTCTGCTATAGCGTTGACCGCAATACTTTCTAATCTAAAAACATACGGCTTAATGAGCCTGCACCGCTGATGCGCCGGATCGCTTCGGCGATGGTGTAGCTTAAGCTTAGGCTTCTGATGCGAGAGCAGTTTTTAGCTTCATCGGTCAATGGAATGGTGTCGGAGACGACAATTTCATCCAGCAGGGAATTGTTTATGTTCTGAATAGCTTCGCCGGATAAAACGGGGTGGGTGATGTAAGCCGCTACTTTGGAAGCGCCGTTATTTTTTAATGCTTCAACCGCACGGCAGAGGGTGTTTGCGGTATCAACAATATCATCGACGATGATGCAATCTCTGTCTTTGACATCACCAATGATATGCATGACTTGGGCTTCGTTTTGACGTGGACGTCTTTTGTCGATGATAGCAAGGTCTGAACCGTTGATGTGTTTTGAGATGGCGCGTGCTCTTACCACACCGCCCACATCGGGGGAGACGATCATAATGTTTTTGTAGCCGCGTCCTTTGATATCTTCCAGCATAATTGGCGTGCTGTAGAGGTTATCAACCGGCATGTAAAAGAAACCTTGAATTTGATCTGCGTGGAGATCGACTGTGACAAGACGGCTGATGCCAACGGCCGCCAAGGTATCAGCAACGACTTTTGCTGTGATAGGGACGCGTGCTGAGCGAACGCGGCGATCTTGTCGTGCATAGCCAAAGTAAGGTGCAACCGCCGTGATTTTGGCAGCGGAAGCACGGCGTAGTGCATCCGAGAGTAAAAGTAATTCCATCAGGTTGTCATTGGAGGGTGCGCAAGTGGATTGAAGAATGAACACATCGCGACCGCGAACATTTTCTTCGATTTCAACCATGGTTTCGCCGTCACTAAAACAGCCAACGGTTGCTTTGCCAATCGGAAGATTTAAGTGTTCTGCTACTCGTTGAGTGAGATCTTTACTCGCGTTACCACAAAATAGCATTATTTCTTGCACGGTTTATCACCCTTTGGCATAGGTCTATGCGTTGAAAACGATAATGATAACTGATTATTTGGCTGGGGTGCTAGGATTCGAACCTAGGAATGTCGAGATCAAAACCCGATGCCTTACCACTTGGCTACACCCCAATTATGTTTCTTGGAAGAGCGCTATTTTGCTGAGAGTGAGCGTATGTGTCAATGGTAAGTGTGGATTATTTTATGTTTTTCAGCGCGAGCTCCCGAGGTCCCATTGATGGATGACGATTGTAGTATTCAATCCTTTGGTGATAACTGTCAGGCGAGCAGGCAATTCCACTTGACCAACGCGCAGGTAATTTGCGAATTCAACCTTGAACCCTTGTTGCTTTAATGAACTGATGCGGTGAAAAGCATCCAGCTCTGCACGCTCTGGGATGCCTGGAACCGGTAATCCACGAATCCAGTAACGTAAATACGAAACCGGCAAGTGGTATCCCCATTGCTTTAAGAGTAATTCTTCTGGATTCCTGGCACTAAATCGTTTACCGTCTGCCTGCTCGAGCGTCACACTGCCGGGATGACCGGAGAGTTTTAATCCGCCTGCGCCAAGCGGCCCCAACAAGCGGATCGTATACTGTCCTTGGTTCTCCGCCCAGTTAAGCGTAGCGCTGCCTGAATCTTGCTGTGTGCGAACGGCGATTTTGCCGGTCAATTGCCAGCTCTCGATGCGGTTTAAGCGTTTCGCACGATCACTCCACGTTTGCGTAAGCGGTGGCGCTGATGGTGGAGACACTGTCGTACACGCATTAGTGAAAATGGCCAAGAGAAAGCAGACGAGGACGTTCCGGATGAAGGTCGGCACTGAGATATCCTTTGTTTTTTGTCCGTGAATAAGAATAAAATAAGCTCAAAACTACCACTTGGCAACCTGAATTCATGTCAATTTTTGTTATCGGAATCAATCACAAGACAGCACCCATTGCTTTGCGTGAACAAATTTACTTCAGCAAAGATGTGCTGCCTCTCTATTTGCAAGACCTTCTCAGTCATGGTCATGCGGAAGAAGCGGTGTTGTTATCGACTTGCAATCGCTCTGAATTGTACTGTGAAACGAATAATATTGCTGCCGTGTGTGATTGGTTTTGCGCGCAAACAACTATCGCGCGCGAGTTGCTTCAACCTATCATGTATGTTTATGAAGAGATTGACGCTATCTCGCATATGATGCTGGTCGCGTGTGGACTCGACTCCATGATTTTGGGCGAACCGCAAATTTTGGGTCAAATGAAAGAAGCCTTTTCTGAGAGTTGTGCTGCTTCCTCCGTTGGGCCTTTGTTTCAGCGCCTGTTTCAACAAATTTTTACGTTAGCAAAAGAAATTCGCACAACAACGGCGATTGGTGCTTGCCCTGTTTCCGTGGCATCCGCTGCCGTGCATTTTATTATGCGTGAGCCTCATGTATCGCGACAATCCAACGTGGTGGTGATTGGTGCTAGCGATACCACCGCCTTATTAATGCGTTATCTTAGTAGTTACATTGATACACCGATTACGATTGTGAATCGTCATATTGAAAACGCAAAACCATTGGCAGAAGCGTTTGGTGGTCATGCTGCCGATTTGCATGCACTGCCTCAATTATTGCTGACAGCGGATATTGTTTTTTCAGCAACCGGTAGTCCTACCCCAATATTAACTAAAAATATGGTGGCAGAAGCCATTTCGCAGCGTTTAAGTAAGCCACTTAAATTAATAGATGTTGCTGTGCCGCGTGATATGGAGCCCGCCATTGCGGAACTTTCGCGTGTCAATTTGTACTGTATTGATGATTTGAAAACGATTATTGAACAAAATCGTCAAGGCCGTGAACATGCGGCAGAAAAAGCGCGTGACCTTATTCGAAAGCGCAGTGTCGAATTCGTTAATGAATCAAACGCATTAGATAAAGTGACTTACACAATTCGTGCTTATCGCGGTCAGATTGAAGAAATTTGTCAGTCTGAATTGAATAAAGCAAAGCGCCAATTAAAATCAGGCGTCGATCCTGATGAAGTATTAGATGCCTTCGCGCATGCGTTTACAAAAAAATTACTGCACACACCGAGCGTTCAGCTGCGACAAGCGGGTGTTGAGGGACGTTTTGAATTATTACGATTTGCTAAACAATTATTTGCTATTCCAGACCCTGAAATCGAGCGCGTATGAAACCATCTATCCGTAAAAAATTACAGCACCTCACTGATCGTTACAACGAATTGAAAACACAATTGTCTGATCCCGCAGTGACAGATGATTTGGATCGCTACAAAGCACTATCAAAAGAATACTCACAACATGAACCGTTTGTAGCGTCGTATCAACAATATCAATCCTACGAAGCCCAGTTGGATGAAGCGAAGGCGCTGTTGGATGAAGGCGATCATGAAATGCAGCAGCTTGCCAAAGACGAAATTAAACGCATTGAGGCGCAGCTTGAAGCGATGTCAAATGAGTTATTAGTTTCACTGTTGCCGAAAGATCCGCATGATGAAAATAATATCTTTCTTGAAATCCGTGCAGGCACAGGTGGTGATGAGGCAGCGATTTTTGCGGGTGATTTGTGTCGTATGTATATGCGTTATGCGGAAGCAAAACATTTTAAAATTGAAATCATGAGTGAAAGTACGAGTGAGCAAGGCGGTTATAAAGAAGTGATCATGCGCATCATTGGTCATGGCGCTTATTCACTTTTTAAATTTGAATCGGGCGTGCATCGTGTGCAGCGTGTGCCTGCAACAGAAGCACAAGGACGTATTCATACTTCTACTTGCACAGTCGCCGTGTTGCCAGAGTTAGAAGAAGTCGGCGCAATTGATATTAATCCAACTGAATTACGGATTGATACATTTCGTGCTTCTGGTGCGGGCGGTCAACACGTGCAAAAAACAGATTCAGCCATTCGTATTACGCATCTTCCCTCAGGGCTTGTGGTTGAATGTCAGGATGAGCGGTCACAGCACAAAAACCGTGCTCGCGCCATGTCGTTACTCAAAGCAAAGTTGCTCGCAAGTGAACGTGATAAACAACAAAAGCAACAAGCGGAAGCGCGCCGCCAATTGGTGGGCAGCGGCGATCGCTCTGAACGAATTCGTACGTATAATTTCCCGCAAGGCCGCTTAACGGACCATCGGATTAATCTGACACTCTATCAATTGCCACAAATCATGGAAGGCGATTTAACGCCGGTGATTGAAGCATTGAGTCACGAATACAATGCAGATTTAATCGCCTCGTTGGGAGATTAAAACCGATCCGCGCAATCGGGCGGATTTTCATAGCGAAAGTACGTGCCTGTATTCCCAGGATTGCGAGTGCCGCGCAAGTTTGGGAATTGCAATACATTCTCTTGTCCGTCCATGTAATCAGGCAACATGCCAAAACAACGTGACCAATACAGGAAGCCGCTATTGACGGCGCCCGGTTTTTCATTCGCCGCAATACTGGGATCGAGGTTAACCACGTGAATCTCAAGATACGTGGTTTTGCCGCAGGTAAAGGTGGCCTTCATTTTGCCGGCGGGGCAGCCATCGCCAGACGTGACGAGGTTACTGACCGTATTGCCTGGGTGTTCAATAAAAAATGAACCCCATTTGCCGCCATACCAAACACTTTGATCAAGACCAAATTCAACGGTACAAAGTGCAGCACTTGCCGTACTTGCCCATAAAAAACATAAACTGCCGAAAAGGGTTGTCCATGATTGTTTTTTCATATGATTCTGCTTTTTTGTTAACTTTTTGATAGAATACGCTTCCTTTTGCTGCTTAAAGATAGAAGTAAGTGGGATGCGTGTCAACTACTAGAAGGTTCCGCGTGAACTGCTACATTAACACCAGATGCATCTAATGGGATGAAACACGCTTGCGCTGAAACGCGGGCGATACGGTACGGCGATTTTAAATTTGGCGACGATTTCATGCACGCCTTTAACCGAGCTTGTCAGGCACACCGCTTTTTGTGCTTCAATGGGGGAGCGTAATACGCCAGATAAGAAGACGATATTGCGAGTTATCACCACTTTTATCTTGCACCGGTCTTTTTCGCAAAGATCATAGCGAATATATTTGCCCAGAATTTTCCCGATCAGAATGCTGCTGGATGCGGGTGCTTTGCCATATTCCAGGGTTAATTGTGATGTGTCGACATCGTTTACACCCGCGGTACTTGCGGCAATTTGCACTAATTTACTTGCGTTTTCATTGGTGTAAGCGACACCACGTAAGTGGACAATGCGCTTATTGGTAGTGACTTCAATCGTCAACGATCCTACCTGATAATCACGTGCAATTTGTCCGATGACATTGAAGTTGATTTCGTGATCCATCGGGACGGCAAATAAGGGTTGTATGGAAAGCGCTGTTAAAAGCAGAACGAAGAGATAAAACAATTTGAAAGAGGGCATGCCGACCTTCCTCTGAGAAACGGTCTGTTCATTATATACCGATTAGACTGCAAAACGCGAAGCTGCCTTTTTAAGCAAAAGATAGACTTCGTGGGCAGCATAAAAGGCTTAACCCATTGGGAGAGTGTTTATGGAACTGTGTCATGCCAGCGTGCTTTTAGCTGGCATCCAGGCTTTTCAGGTTCATTCTGGGTGCCAGCTAAAAGCACGCTGGCATGACACAGTTTGATGAATGTTCTCCCCATTTGATCTGAAACGAGTCATTGATGCAAAACTAAAGCATATTTTTAATATATTTTACTCTGTACGTGACAAAATTTAAAATTGCCCGTTCATGCTTCGAGACGGCGCAAAAAGCGCGCTCGTGCATCCTGAGCTTGTCGAAGGACTCAGCACGAACGGGTTCTAGATATGCTCATTAACTAACCGTTCGCACTCAGAGGCGCGTTTTTTGCGCCGTCTCGAAGGGTGAATGACTAGTATGTATTTTTTGTCTTGTACAGAGTATATTTTAGCCGGTTACCTGGATTATGAGTCAACGAATCAGGGCTTCGGTTACCTGCATTATGAGTCAACGAGTGATGAATCTGATGACGATTGAAGCGTTGTTACACTATGCTGCTAATGCGCTAATGGCGGTGACTGATGAGCCATCGCTTGATGCAGCTATTTTGCTTGCCAAGGTGCTTCACAAACCGCGCAGTTATTTGCATGCCTGGCCTGAAAAAGCGGTGGCGACGGAAGAAGTAGATCGCTTCATGCGTTTGCTTGCCAATCGTGCAGCAGGTGAGCCGCTTGCCTATATCCTCGGAAAAAAATCATTTTGGTCCGTTGATCTTTTGGTTAACAGCGATACCTTGATCCCGCGTCCTGAAACAGAATTATTGGTTGAAACGGTGCTTAAGCGCCTTGGTCATCTTAAGACGATATCACTTGCTGATCTGGGGACGGGCAGTGGTGCGATTGCACTTTCGCTTGCGAGAGAGCGTCCCCTCTGGAAGATCCACGCGGTTGATCTCAGTGAAAAAGCGCTGTTAATAGCAGAAAAAAATCGCGCACGATTAGCACTCGACAGGGTTACTTTTCATAAAGGAAGCTGGTGCCACGCATTAGGGGATAATTTGTTTCATGTGATTGTCAGTAATCCGCCTTATATCGCTGAAGGTGAGTGGCCGCTTTATGCAGAGGGTTTGGCCTTTGAGCCAAAGGCGGCACTGGTATCTGGCGCTGATGGGTTAACGGCAATTCGTGAGATCATTCAAACTGCTTACACTAAGCTGCATCGCGGCGGGTATCTTTTTCTGGAGCATGGTTATCAACAAGGCGAGGCGGTGCGTGATCTTTTCGCCAAAACAGGGACTTATCAAGGGGTGATAACGCTCCGTGATCTTTCGGGGCATGAACGTGTGACTTTCGCACAGCTCGTGTGAGATTAGGCGTACATTGGATGTGGTAAAAGTGCTTGCTTCACGTATCTCTCTAAAAAATTGTTGTTTTTTAATGCAAATTTAATTGCCGAGCGAGGTGCTTTTTTGGTATAGGTGTCAAACTTGGACTATAATTTATCTCAGGGTAGGAGAACAGTCATGGCAGCTAAAGAAAAAGAGATTCTTGAGCCGAGCTTAGAGGTCTTGGGTATTCACCCTTATAAACTAAAAAAGGCCGAAGAGTATATGAGCGCTAAAATGCTCGAGCATTTTAAAGCGATTTTAATGGCGTTAAGGCAGCGTTTGCTCGAAGGCGGCGATAAAATTGTGACGCATATGAAAGAAGAAGCAATTAATTATCCCGATCCAAATGATCGCGCAAGCCAGGAAGAAGATTTTCGTTTGGAATTGCGTACACGTGACCGCGAGCGAAAACTCTTAAAGAAAATTGAAGAATCCTTAGAATTAGTCCGCGAAAAAGACTATGGCTATTGCGAAGTTTGCGGTATTGAAATTGGCTTGCGCCGACTTGAAGCGAGACCCACCGCGACCTTATGCATCGATTGCAAAACGCTCGATGAAATTAAGGAAAAGCAATTAAAGCAGGAAGAAGAGTATTAATCGATCGGAAGTGGCATTGATAGCTCAGCTTCGTAGGGTGGATTGCATTGCCTCCCCGCGTGAGTGCGAGTAATGACTAGCTGTTTTCATTCAAAATGATTACTATTCAGTTATGATGTAAGGGAATGTTTGGAATGAATTGAGAAAGGGTATCTCATGCCGCCTCCGCCGCCATCGGGATCACAATCAGATAATTCCTCAGCGATATTGTGGACTGTTGCTGCTGTCTTTGCGACCGTTGGCGCTGTCTGGTTTTTCTTTAAAAACTATATTGTGATCGCTTTTCTTAGCGTGAAACTGATTGAAGCAAAGCTCTTAAGCGTATTCAACGAGCCCTATTTTACAAACTTGCAAGCAGTTATTCATGCCGCGATTGCGAGTCCCGCGAAGGTCGATATTAATTTGCTAACAGCCATTGGTTCAGGCGTTGGTAATTGGCTGCGTATTCCCTTCGTGATTTTATTGTTAGCGCTCGCCTTTCTGGTTTATGTCAACAACACCACCCGCGTTTTTAAACGAATTTATTCAACGAAAGCATTGGCAAAATTGGAATGTGATAGTTGGCCGCAGATCGCACCGGTGGTTGATCTTGATTTAATTGATGTCGATATTGATAAAGGCCCCTGGGCAATGGCGCTTTCGCCCGTTCGTTTTTGCAAAAAATATAAATTGCTCGAGGAAGTACGTCCCGAACGACATGAAGGAATGACGCGACGTGATTGGGATCGTATTGAGGTTGTCTTAAAGCGAGGAGAGGCAAATAAACTATTTGCCATGCAGTTAGGTCCGGTGTGGCAGGGTGTTAATCGCCTTCCACCGCATATAAGGGCGCTGTTTGCCGCGTTTGCTGCACGTTTTAATGCAGACGGGAAGGCAGCATCGGCGCTGCTTTTTCAGTTAAATGCAAGCTCAAGAGGTAAACTTGATTTTTCAGGCGTCGATGACTTACTGAAAAAATATAAAGATTCTCCCAGGGTGAAACAAATCACAGAATCGCATGCTTATGTGACAACCGTCATGGCTTCCATGCTGGAAGGGGCGCGTGAAGATGGTGTGCAAGCCTCAGCTGATTTTTTATGGTTAAAACCGCTCGATAGACGGCTTTGGTACACGTTGAACGTCGTTGGTCGACAAACCCCTTTTGCTGAAGTAGCCGGTATATTTGCGCATTGGGTAGCCGAAAAGGAAGCGGGACAAAAATTAATGACGCCAATGATAACTGAAGCAACGAATGCATTGGATTTAGCGTTGAAGGAAGTGATTTATCGACCCGATGAGGATTGATCGGCTATTCCCGCAGAAGGGCGCGGGAAGGCTTTTTTTATTTATATGACCCCATCGCGTAAGGTTAGCGGGAACCGCTGAGGATTGCTAAACCGATGAAAATACGTGGCTTAGAAGAACAACACGAACTTCAACCGTCGCTTCTGTTGCGCGATACGCGCACGCTTGGGATGAAGATTGTTGATTTTTTCAAGGATCCCGTTAATAGCGCTATTTTAATGTTTGCCTTTGCGCTGTCTGCTTTCTTTGTATCGCCACTTACTGACTTAATTACCCTCATTGGCCTCCTGACTTTCCTTTATGCCTACACAAGACGCGGTACCTTGCCTTTTCGTATGCCACAGCGCTCAAAAGCATATGATTATAACGATCCATTGCCCGGCAGTAATAAACCGCGAAAAGCGCGTGGAATCAGCTTTTTCGGTAACCGCAAGCTGAATAATGACGAGCTTTGGTTTAATAACGATGACATGCGTACACACGTGTTGATCTTCGGTTCAACCGGTAGCGGTAAAACAGAAGCGCTTGTTTCCTTATCGTTTAATGCCTTGGTGCAAGGGAGCGGTTTTCTCTACGTTGATGGTAAAGGTGATAATTCGCTTTTTGCGAAAGTGTTTTCGCTTTGTCGCAGTATGGGACGCGAAGATGATTTGTTGTTAATTAATTTTATGACGGGTGCGCGAGACGTTGTTGGTGCGCAGGAAAAACGTTTATCAAATACCATGAATCCATTTTGCAATGGTTCATCGAGTATGTTATCGCAATTGGTCGTGAGTTTGATGGATTCGGGCGCGCAAAGTGCTGATAGCGATATGTGGAAAGGTCGTGCGATTGTATTTGTGGAAGCACTGATGAAAGTGCTCGTTTTTATGCGTGACCAAGGCAAAATTTTATTGGATGCAAATACCATTCGTAATTATTTTGAATTGCCGCGACTTGAAGCCATTGCGATGGATAGAATGTTTCCTCGCGATAATCAAGAACCAGTGAGCCTTGCAGAGGCGCCTGATGTGATTCTTGAACCAATCATTAACTATCTCGGTAACTTGCCAGGCTACGATCGTTCCAAAAAAGGTAAACAAACATCAACCGTACTCGAGCAGCATGGGTTTATTACGATGCAGTTGACCCGTGTGTTTGGTTCGCTTGCTGATACTTACGGTCATATTATTCGTACGAATCTTGCGGAAGTGGATTTAAAAGATGTTGTCTTGAATCGCCGTATTTTAGTGGTCTTACTGCCAGCACTTGAAAAATCACCAGATGAATTAGCGAATTTGGGTAAAGTGATTATTGCATCCCTTAAAGCCATGATGGCAGCGGGTCTTGGCGAATCGGTTGAAGGTACTTATCGGGAAGTCATTGAGCGCAAGCCTACCAACGCTCCAACGCCTTACATGTGTATTCTGGATGAATACGGTTATTATGCGGTAAAAGGTTTCGCTGTCGTGCCAGCGCAAGCGCGTTCATTAGGATTCTCCGTTATTTTTGCCGGACAAGATTTACCAGCGTTCCAAAAAGCTTCTAAAGAAGAAGCAGCCTCTATCGGTGCAAATACCAATATCAAAATTTGTATGAAGCTTGAAGATCCGATGGAAACCTGGGAGTTTTTCCAAAAAACAGCGGGTGAATCGTACGTCACTAAAGTCGATTCTTTCC
>Ga0155585_1005_pt1 | contig 11709 bp, 11 predicted proteins | sample RifCSPhighO2_12_FD_107242 | JGI IMG/M metagenome (GOLD analysis project Ga0155585, IMG submission 107242) | Gammaproteobacteria bacterium RIFCSPHIGHO2_12_FULL_43_28 | reverse complement strand
CAATTAATAAAAACAAAAGGATAGTATAAAAAGTCACTTGGAGATCGCTCAAAACCGCCTCATATGTAAAATCAGTAAGTTAGATCATTTTACCACGAGAAATGCCTCTGCGAGAGCCTTATTCATTGTTGTAAATAATTTTATCAAAATTAATAATCCCTTAAGCCTGACTCGGCATAATAACCCCATTAGAAAGATAATGAAGATACACAAAAACGAGGTCACCATGCTAAATAAAAGTACCGGAGAAACTACCGATCTCTTACACAATGGCGGAGAGTTAACTAACGTCATCGAGGACTTAACTAATATAATCGAGGATCCAGAACTGTTTCTGGCTATCCAAGCGCTTCACCAGAGTGCGGATGAGACTTTTCCAGAAGAGAGTTTCCCAGAAGAGACTATCCCTCGCACTTCCACCGCGAAAAAAATCGCACCCTACGTTGTAAAAAGCGGCGTCATCTGCATGCTTGCAATTGATGCGGTGGGCGAAAACTTTTTCGGCATCGCCAAAAATGGTTCCGGCGGCTTTACTCAAGTCGTATTCCCAGCGGCTGCCTCAACCGTTAGTGACTTCTCATTAAACGTAAATAACACACTAGCAAGCATTGACACCTTACATGGGGATGAAAAAAACCCAGCACTTCCACTCGCTACCTGGAAAAAAGTGACTATTGGTGGTGTCGTTAGCACCGCTGCCGTAAATACCATGGTGATTACCGGGTATAAAACGTATGGCTTCATTGAAAGCTCAAACCTAATCGAAAACCCTGCTTGGCTCAAACCGGTACTTGGTACAACGGCTGCCATCGCAGCAGGCGGAACGACTCTTTTGACAGATATTTGGTGTTTACACAATCTGTTGCATTCCTTTGCCAGGGGCGAAGTCAAGCCTTACAAATATAAGATCGCCTACGCCCTCGGCGTGCCGATATGCTTGGGCGCAAGCGTTTTTTATTACGCCCCAACGGGATTAAGTGTCACGGGCAGCTTACTTTCAACCACCTCAATACTCAAAAGAGCACCTTCCGCCGTCTCATTTGGTGGTAGCAGCCTTGGCATGACAGGCCCTATTGTTTTGGAAACCATTGATGATGTCATCGATGCGATGGTAAAACTCGTGACTGAACGCAAAGGTGAGTTTAAAAAATTTGCATCAGCCAGTATTGCACTCGCTATCTCCGGTTACCTCAATTATTATTACAGTACTATCGGCGAAAATTTCGATAAAAAGACATTTGATAATGACACTCTGCTTCAGGTAACCAATGGCTTTATTATCTCCTACCTTACCATCCTTGGCGCTGCAGCTTTCTATACACCGATTAATGCGACAACCAACTACGTTTGCGGTAAGGTAAGTGACTTTGCGGGTAGCTTTTTCTTAAAGCCGCCAACCATCGACGATCAAGAAGCAAAACAACCGTTACTGGAAGGGCCCTCAATGCGTGGCAATAAAAAAGTACCGCTTAAAGTAACCATCGTTGATGAAGCTGAAGATACGGCACCTAAACCAGAAGAACCAACGCAACGCTGCATCATTGTTTAAAAAGTAATAGACGTGGGTCATGGTAATGACCCACGCTACCACCTCACACAAATTTTCATTTCCATATAAAATCGGTATACTCTCACGCAAATCCATTAATGCGGTGACATCTCATGTTTAGCCATTTATCCGAACGCTTAAATAAAGTTATCAAAAACCTGACCGGCCAAGGCCGTCTCACCGAAGCCAATATTAAAGACACCCTGCGTGATATCCGTATTGCTTTACTCGAAGCCGATGTCGCCCTCCCCGTTGCCAAACATTTTATCGAACACATCGAAGAAAAAGCAGTTGGCAAAGAAGTCATGGAGAGTTTAAAGCCAGGCCAAGTGCTCATCAAATTGGTGCATGATGAACTGGTTGCCATGATGGGTGAAAAAAATGAAATCCTCGAATTACGCGCGCAAGCACCTGCGGTTATTTTGATGGCGGGTTTGCAGGGTTCAGGTAAAACAACCACGGTTGCAAAATTAGCGCGCCACTTAAAAGAAACGCAGAAAAAATCAGTGTTAGTCACAAGCGCCGACATTTATCGTCCTGCGGCGATTGAACAGTTAGCGACACTTGCGAAAACGATTGGTGTTGAGTATTTCCCTAGCAGCACCACGGATGATCCGGTTGCCATCGCTAAAAATGCGATTCAAGCGGCAAAAAATAAAGTGATTGATGTTGTCATCATTGACACCGCCGGCCGCTTGCATATTGATGATGTCATGATGGATGAAATTAAACGCATTAATGCAGCGATTAATCCGGTTGAAACCCTGTTTGTCGTCGATAGCATGACCGGCCAGGATGCAGCAAATACAGCAAAAGCCTTTCATGACGCACTGCCGTTGACTGGTGTGATCCTCACCAAAGCCGATGGCGATGCAAGAGGCGGCGCTGCGCTCTCCATTCGCCAAATCACCGGCAAGCCGATCAAATTTATCGGGATGGGTGAAAAAGTCGATGCACTTGAACCATTCCACCCCGATCGTATCGCCTCACGCATTTTAGGGATGGGCGATGTACTAACGCTCGTTGAAGAAGCTGAACGTAATCTTGATCGAGAAAAAGCGGAAAAACTCGTCAAGAAAATCAAAAAAGGCAAAAGCTTTGATCTTGAAGATTTCCGCGATCAAATCAAACAAATTCACAACATGGGCGGCATGATGGGTATCATGAGTAAATTACCCGGCATGAATCAATTACCAGACAAAGTGAAAGGCCAATTTAATGATAAAAAATTGACTGAGATTGAAGCCATCATCAATTCCATGCGTCCCATCGAGCGCCGTTATCCGGAGCGCATCAAAAATTCACATAAGCGGCGTATTTCTACGGGCTCTGGCACGTCCATTCAAGCGGTCAACCAGCTACTAAAACAGTTTACGCTGATGCAAAAAATGATGAAGAAGATGTCAAAACAAGGCGGCATGATGAAACTTATGCGTGGTATGCGCGGCAAATTTCCCTTTGGCGGTGGTATGCCGCCCGGCATGCCATTTTAAGAAGTCTGGCTTTGCAACTCAATAAAACTCAAGTATAATCCGGAACCTTTAATAGTTAATACACTCGTTACAGAGGAAATAAAAAACATGGTTGTCATTCGTTTGGCCCGCGGCGGTGCAAAAAAACGTCCTTTTTATCATATTGTTGTCACCAACAAAGCAAGCTCCCGTGATGGCGGCTTCATCGAACGCATCGGATTTTACAATCCCGTTGCCGCTGGTAAAGCAGAAAAATTACAGTTAGATATCACGCGGGTAACGCATTGGGTCGCTCAAGGTGCAAAACCATCAGATCGCGTTAAGCACTTGATTAAACTACAGCAAAGCGCTAGCAGCGCCGCGTAAGCAGTGCAGCAAGGCGCTTCTATGGCTAATAGCGATTCAGCACATATTACCATTGGTAAAATTGGCTCAACTTTCGGTGTCCGGGGTTGGGTCAAAATTTTTTCGTATACAGAGCCCTACTCTCGTATTCTAGATTATTCACCCTGGTATTTAACCGATAGCGCCGGCAAGCACACACTGATTACGGTGGATGGCGGTGAACTTCGTCATAATCACGTCGTTGCTAAACTAGCCGGTTATGAGAACCCTGAAGAGGCGCGCGCCTTGACCGGTAAAACCATCACCATCGCCCGTTCGCAACTACCAGCACTTGCCAATGATGAATATTACTGGGCAGATTTAAAAGGGCTGACTGTCATCAATCAGACGGGTATGACCCTTGGTATCGTCACTGATCTCATTGAAACGGGCGCAAACGATGTCCTGATTATCAAAGGTGCTGAAGACAAAAAAGAACACGGTATCCCTTATCTTCCTGGCAGTATTATCAAAGACATTAATTTAGAGAAAAAAATCATCCAGGTTGACTGGGAGTTAATCTAATCCGTATGTGGTTTGGCGTTGTTAGTTTATTTCCTGAAATGTTTCAGGCACTTAATGTCGGTATTACAGGTCGTGCTTTAAAAAATCACTTACTGCACCTCGATATATGCAATCCAAGGGCCTTTACCAGCGATAAACACCAAACCGTCGATGATAAACCTTATGGCGGCGGGCCTGGCATGGTGATGCTGGCAGGACCCTTGCGTGCTGCTATTCACACGCTAAAAGCAAAAGCACCTGCTAAACCCACAGTAATCTATCTCTCCCCACAGGGAAAACAATTCGATCAGAGAGCCGCCGAGCGCTTCGTAAACATGCAGCACATCATATTGGTGGCTGGCCGCTATGAAGGGATTGATGAGCGATTGATCGAGCAGGAAATTGATGAAGAATGGTCACTTGGGGATTTCATTTTGACCGGCGGTGAATTGGCTGCCATGGCGATGATCGATGCAACGACGCGGCTTGTCCCGGGTGCTCTCAACGATGAAGATTCGGTGACACAGGATTCGCTTACCACCGGCTTTCTGAAGTACCCGCAGTATACGCGCCCTGAGATTTATCAAAATGAAGCTGTACCTAGCATACTCTTAAGCGGTCATCATCAACAGATTGCTGATTGGCGCCTTAAGCAGTCACTGGGTCGAACCTGGCTAAAGCGCCCCGACCTTTTAGCCAAAAAGAAACTAACAAACAAAGAGTTAGATTTATTAACGGAATTTATAGATGAGTATTTACAAACCTGAGCCGTTCACCATCAAAGGGCGAGCAAGCCCTAGCTAACCTTTTTGTCATCTTCAAACTGTGTCATGCCAGCGTGCTTTTAGCTGGCATCCAGAATGAACCTGAGAAAAGCCTGGATGCCAGCTAAAAGCACGCTGGCATGACACAGCTGCTAAAAGCACGCTGGCATGACACAGCTGCTAAAAACACGCTGGCATGACCAGTTCCATAAACGCTCTCGACAAATATAAAAAACCTGTATAAAATTGCACGACTTGTTAGAGGAACCCATAATGCGTAACAAAATTATCCAAGCAATTGAAAATGAATGCATGCAATCAGCAAAAGTATTACCTGCTTTTGCCACAGGCGATACTGTTAATGTTCAAGTGAAAGTAAAAGAAGGCGAGCGTGTTCGCTTGCAGTCATTTGAAGGCGTTGTCATCGCCAAGCGTAACCGGGGCCATAATTCTTCCTTTACCGTCCGTAAAATTTCACACGGTGTTGGTGTAGAACGTGTATTCCAAAGCTATAGTCCGACTGTTGACTCCGTTGAAGTAAAGCGCCGCGGTGACGTGAAACGCGCCAAGCTTTATTACATGCGCGAATTAAGCGGTAAAGCGGCTCGCATCAAAGAAAAATTAACCAGCAAAACCCCTGCAACCAACAACGCCGCCGCTGATAACAATAGCGAAGCGTAATACTGAAAGAAGTGCGGAATGGCATCCTAGCGATGCGGCTGATTATCCCGGATTACGCTACGCTAATCCGGGCTACACTAGCTTCTGTATCCCGGATTAGCATGTTGCGTAATCCGGAGTGCAAACCGATACCGACGCAATAATTCACCATGGCTCACCACCAGAACACACACTTATTCACCTCTATCCTTGCCTCTCCCCTTGGCGCGATTGGTATTCGCACTCAAGGTGATACACTGCTACAGATTACTACCTTACCTAGCACTATCACGATTAAATCACCCGTACCCAATAGCTATGATGTTGAAGTCGCGCGCGAACTCACTGCTTACTTCAAAATGGCTGTTAATGCACGAGCAATGCAATTGACAGCAAAGAAGCCACACGCTTTCGTTAACAGGGCCAAATGAGGTAAAATAAAGGATGCAGTTCGATCGCTCGTCGATGGTAGGAGTTTTTGATGCTAACCCAAGTGAAACGACGCCGGCTCATTAAACGCATCATGCTGCATGCAGCCAGATGGCCGATTGTTCTATTGCTAAGCGGCATTGCACTTAACGCACTGTCGTATACAAGTCTCTATTTTCACCCAATGCCACCACTCACCGCGTGGATAGGCCAGTTCGGTAACCTTTTACTCGCTACCGCGATCATACTCTTTTTCTATACTAGCCTTAGCTATCTTTGCCTATGGTATGAAAAAAAACTAAGGGCCACACATAAAATCAGCACACAAATCTTATCGAGTCTTAGAAGAAGTTTGCGCATCCTTCTCATCCTGGCGATTGGTTACAGCATCTTTTTCATGACGGACATCGATCTTCAAACGGCGCATTTTACTAATCTACTATTATTCACGTTCCTTATCTTGTCGCTCGGCTGGATCGGCATTCAACTTATTTACACTATTGAAGCGGTTGTTTACGAATACATGACAAGCCGCATGCGCACGGAAGACCAACGCGCAAAAACATTACTGACCAAATTACGTATTATTCGTAACATATCGATTTTCCTGGTCAGCTTAGTAGCGATTGCTATCTTATTAATGAGCTTTAACAGTGTCAGAAGTATTGGTATCAGCTTATTGGCATCCGCTGGTTTTATTACGGCGATTCTTGGTTTGTCCGCTCAAAAAACGTTATTCTCCTTATTCGCTGGTATTCAAATTATTTTTTCGCAATCGGTTAAAATTGGTGATCTGGTTACCATCGAAAAAGAATCTGGTACCGTTGAAGAAATCACTTTCACTTACATCAGATTAAAACTCGCCGATAATCGCAGACTTATTGTCCCCATCAGTTACTTCATTGAACGGCCATTTGAAAACTGGTCGCGCGGACGTGGTAGTATACGTGCAAGCATTTACGTTGCGGTTGATTTTATGATGCCTATCGAGCCATTACGCGCTGAGTTTCAACGCATTCTTAAAGAGTCACGCTTTTGGGATGGTAAAGCGAATCGATTGCAAATCGCTGATTTGGGCCAACAAACCGTTAATATTAGATTACAAGTGAGCGCTGCAAATGCTGATAAACTAGCGGAGTTGCGCGCAGAAGTCAGAGAGAAAATACTTCACTTCATACGCGAACAATATCCAGATTACTTTCCCATCACACGCTCGTCTATTCAGGGAAGCTGAGCTGGCACAGGTTGTGCCGCAGCTGCTGCTCCATTCATCCTGGTGATGCCATTTTCACGCCTCATCGAAAACGTGTAATCATTCCCCTCTTTGACGAGATACCCTTGCGATAACCATTGATCACGCATCGCATTGGCCACATTTTGTGGGTTCGCGGCAGCTGGCATCACGGGTGAAGCAGGTTGAGTCGCTGCTTTTTGATTATATAAATGTGTGTAGAGTTGCACTAATTCAGTTGAGGCTTGCGGTAATAATCCTAATCCTGCCAGTTGCTGCGTAAAGTCAGCAGGCAAAAGCTTTTGATCATATAAATTCATCACTTCAATGGTAGCTGGTAACGAAACCTGACCTTGCTGCAACAAGGTGGCCACTTTTATATTGAATTTTTCTTTATCGCTACCCTGCCCATCGGCGTGATTCGCTTTAGCGCTTGCTTCAATTGCCTGTCTTTCCATCGCTTTTGCATAAAGCAAGAAAAGATGATCGGCCAGTGGTGCGGCGATTTTAATATCTAGCGTGTACTGCGCGTTATTTAATGAATCCACTGGCGTTGCGAGCGGCTTATCTGCCATCCAATACAACTTGCCTTTTAATTGGAATGCACCTAGTCCAGTATTAATAAACACATCGGTATTGGCAACCGTCGCTGGCACAATCAATTGTGAAAGGAGTGCTAGATATTGTTGTTGCAATGCAGGACTCGCTTGCCATCCACCAACTGGCATTGCATCCACCCTATTCATCGTTTCGACGAATGCCTTCCCATTCAAATTCTCAATTGAAAAAGTCAGATTAAGAGGTGAAATTTCCGCGATACTCGTTTGTGGAATTTGTAATTTATGTAAGGTTATTTTTTCACTGACATCGTATAGTTGATTCGCGTTTACATTTCCAATGGACGTCATTTGGAAATTATCAAATGCCAATTGCACGGCGTTATTTTGTTTTGCAGTTAAACCAGTCAGCGTGATTTCTGATCGACCAACCCATAAACCACTCGCGTGTCTTGACGCGGTATTGCTTATTTTAATCGGTTGCAGATAAAGCATCTTGGGCGGTAACGATGCATTGGATACATCACTTGTCACCGTTAACGCGCCAATTTCAACTTGTGATTGAAATTGAGAAAATTTATCATCCTCTATTGCAAACGATGACTCACCATTCATGCCTTGCCACGATAACTCACCAAAAGGCGGCATTTTCACTGAGAGTGCGGGTGCTTTCACTTGGTTTTGATAGGAATCGTTGAAATGAGCAATCGTATAAATACTCACTAAACCCTCTTTCTTCTTATTACCTAAGAGCATTGTTTCAAGCGTATCGGGCAAATGAATATTAGTGCGAATACCCGCCATTGCAAACGTAAATGAGCCAGTCAATTGATTTCGAACCAGCGGCCCGTGTGAAATGTCTTGTTGTAAAATAAGCGATTCTGGAAGGACAAACCCTGATTCATTCGTCGTTGGTGCTTGTACGCGTTCGGTGACTTTAAGCGTTGCCGTTGAGCAAAACCAACCACGTTGATAAGATTCAATACTAAGCACGGCCGTTTGATTAACACGATTTAATTGACTGATTAAGTCACTATATTGCCGCTCAAACGAACGTCCCACTGCAAAGGGCGTTAATACTATCAACGCAATAATGACAACTAGAATCCCTACTAAAATACCTTTTTTCATGCAGGCGCATCCTTCTTTAGACTCCTACCATTCTACCATAGGGGCAATCGGAGGAGAATCAGGCCATATGGAATTGAAAGAGACTAATGATGATTTCAACAGCAATCAGGAGGATGATAATACTTTCAAGTAAACTCGAATGTCTGTGCTGTAACTGACTGTTTAAAATATCAAAAAGCTCTTGTAACACATCCAGTTTTTGATTGAGCGACATAACGCGGCTTGGAATATCAAGAAACTTTTTCACCATCTCATAAAAGGGCTCAAGACTCGGATTACGCCAGAAAAACTCGGGCGCGCCCAAGTATTCCGCATTGAGATTAATTGAGCTCCGCGCTAAAAAAATATTACCCATACGTTTAAAAATATCACGGCGCGACAGTGAAACCACACCACGGGTAATAATCTCTTCCGGCAGCGCACTATTTTGCTTGATCGTTTGCTGCACCTCTTCTTCAAATGATTCAAGCTTAATAGATTGTGCAAGCCCATAGGATATTGCCAATTTGATTTGCGAATCCTGAGAATCAAGCGTGATAATGTCAAACCGTGAACGCTCATGGGTATCTATCGTCACACTATCGCCATATGAATAAATAAAATGATCGGATTCAATAGAACGTAATGGACCTCTTGAATAAGGGACAACATAGGAGAGTAGTTTTTCTTCGAATGGCTTCTTGTAACCCCAGACCACGAAACTGCCATGATCAAAGAAAAAGATATCCCCCGGCTTCTTTTGGCTCGCCACATGCACCACGTCGCGGGAAATTCTTGTTTGATAACCTTTTTTCTTAAAAAAACCAGCCAAACCGATAAGGTCGTAGCCCGCTGCCGTACAAAAGGAAACACAGCGTAGTGAGGAACGTAGATGATGTGGGATACGCATATTGACAAGATACTCGAAAGATAAGCAGGGACGCAAGAAGTGCTAGCGTCTCGCCTTCCATCAAAAAATAAATCCTTCGCCTTGAGCCCGGTGAGCATTGTATAAGTTCGGTTAACCCGTTCGCGCTGAGTCCTTCGACAGGCTCAGGATGCACGAGCGCGCTTTTTGCGCCGTCTCGAAGCGTGAACGACCCGTTACCGCTCAACCCCTCGAGACGCGTGCTCCGCACGCTCCTCGGGGCGAACTGTGACGGGTTAACCGAACACTTACTGAGCATTAATCTAACTTACTGATTATTATTAATTTAATTATGCAGGTCGTCCGTTACGGTTGCATAACAGGGCAAACTTCAGTCGTGCAAAAGTCGCGTCACAAGAATTGAACAGCTTACTGCGCGCTTGCAAATATCTCAATTTGAGATATAATGAAGATACAAGATAAGGATAACTTCATAAAGTGCATATTATAACCAGAAAAAGAATTAGCGAAGCAAGGCGCAAACATGCTGATTGCGCTACTGCATTAGATGGATGGTATACAATTGTCAGCAAAAATAAGTTTGATAATTTTGCTGCCTTAAAAAGGACATTTAATACAGTTGACAAAGTGAACAACCTATATGTTTTTGATATTGGCGGGAATAAGCTTCGATTAATCGCCAGCATACATTTCAACCGCCAGAAACTTTATGTTCGATACATACTCACTCATAAAGAATATGACAAAGGCAAGTGGAGAAATTAATATGGCCACATTAAGAAAAAACAGTGATCTCAAAAAGGCAATTAATCACTGGAAATACATCGCCAATGATATTCATGAGCCACTTAATCAAAATGATTATGGCAGGTTAACCAATATCCTTGACCATCTCCTTGATACTGTTGGTGAAGATGAAAAACATGAACTCATCGGCCTCGTTGATGTTATCAGCCACATGATAACAATGTATGATGAAAAACATAATTACCACATCAACACATCAGGAATTAGTGCCCTAAAGTTTTTAATGGAGCAACATAATCTCAAACAATCCGATTTACCTGAAATTGGTAGTCAAGGCGTTGTTTCAGAAATTCTGAACGGAAAAAGACAACTAAATTTAACTCAAATTAAAAAGCTTGCTAAACGGTTTCATGTATCGGTCGATACATTTATTAACTAATGTTTCTCTGTACATGACAAAAAATACATACTAGCAAGTGTAGCCCGGATTAGCGCAGCGTAATCCGGGATTATATGCATCACCATACCCCGCATTTCGCTTTGCTCAATACGGGCTACTTCACTGTCCAGAAAGCTTTGAACTGTTCGGGCGAGAGCTCAGCCGAATCAGAGCTTATCTGTCTCGTTTTTGCACGTGGTGGGCAATGACAACAACCGTTTGGCAACACGCGACATCTTACGCTGGTTCATTGAAACATGCCGGGAAAAAAACCCTGCGCTTTACGCAACAGGGCTACTCTCAAAGCACCTTACTGAATCACACAAACCGAATGTTTCTTTGGTTCTCCCTTAGTAACGATAGTTTGCCGTTTGATAAGGTTGTTGTTTTTGCTTGACATAAGTTTTGAAAAAGCCCGCGAAGCAATGCCGCTGCAACCAAAACCCTGCGCCCCCCGCCACATTCGCGCCATAATAACTATAAACAAAATGAGAAACACCGAGACGAGAATCAAAGAACGAAGTCTTTTTATCATCAAGCAATTTGCACCGCGTTAACTGCTGCTTCTTCTCAACCACATTACCTACACCATCACACATCGCTTGTGCCAGGTTCGCAGGGAAATAACCCTCAATGCCACCAAACCCTTTCACCGCTACCAGGTTATTCTTCTTGCTGTTAAACCTACCAAATTTATCATAATAATGATCGTATAATTCCAACGCTCGGGTGAAGATGCCTTCATTAAAACGATTACCCGTTGTAAACTCGCGCTTATTTTCTTTTTCAAGATACTGTTTAAATTCCTCTACTGCTTGCTCCGCTTCTTCATCTGATTGTGCTTTATCAATAGCGTCAAACATTTTTTCAACGGTTTTGTTATCACGCTGCTTGCGCTCTTCTTCTTCCTTCTCATATCCTTCTGGAAATTGCTCATTGTGTTGCTTAATTTTTTCTGCTTCGCCGTAATTAGC
>Ga0155585_1004_pt1 | contig 11802 bp, 8 predicted proteins | sample RifCSPhighO2_12_FD_107242 | JGI IMG/M metagenome (GOLD analysis project Ga0155585, IMG submission 107242) | Gammaproteobacteria bacterium RIFCSPHIGHO2_12_FULL_43_28 | reverse complement strand
GAGCAAGTCAGCACGTGGCGATCGTGAAAAACCTGGCCATCGTGTCAAAGCAAAGTCAGGGTTAAATAAATCTATTCTCGATCAAGGTTGGGGTGAGTTTAAGCGACAACTTGAATACAAACAAACGTGGCGAGGTGGATTGCTATTAAGTGTAAATCCACAGCATACTAGCCAGTGTTGCCATGCATGCGGCCATATAGCAAAAGAAAACCGTGTGAGCCAAGCGGATTTTTACTGTCAGCAATGCGGACACAAAGATAACGCTGATATGAATGCGGCAAAAAATATTTTAGCGGCAGGACATGCCGTTTTAGCCTGTGGAGAGTGGGTGCAGTCAGGCCGCTCGAAGAAGCAGGAGCCACCGCGAAATTGCGAAAAAGTAGCGGCCTAGAAATGGGAATCCCGATCCTTTAGGGCGGGGAGGATGTCAATATGTACAGAGGTGTTATTTCATCTGCACCAATCTTTAATCTCTTCCTGTGTTTCGGCAAGACCCACCAAGACTTCCTCTGCATTCGGCCGATTTTTAAGTGCCTGCGCAAAGCGGGTGAATGGATTGCCGCACCGGCCAACGTCCCACTCGCAAGACGGGTTTTGCCATTGCGAGAGTAGTGCTGCAATCCAACCCATCGCTATGATAGTGTCTTTAAGGTCGCTAGCAATCCTTCCTTGCTAATCTCATTTTGCAGTTCAGTTGCGGTAAACGCATCACCCTTTTTATCCAGGAAAACCATGGTTGGGACGCCAACCACATGGTATTTCTCCATGATTTCAGTGTTGATGGGATTACGTTCTGATACGTCAACGCGAATGGCTTTGACACCGCGAATTGCTTTTTGTACTTCCTTATCAGACAGCACTTCTTTATCAACGGCTTTGCAATCTGGGCACCATGTCGCAAAAAATTCAATCATCACCGCTTTATTTTCCTTTTTGGCAGCCGCTAACTTTGCATCTAACGCAGGTAAGCTTTGCGCATACTGGAACAAAGCGCTCGGTGGCCGCAGGGTAAAATCGCTGGCGTTTTCATTAATGCTATCGCTGACGAGCGCATGAGCAAGTGGATTCATGATATCTTCCTGTCCGTTCGCAGCGCCAATTAATAAAATAATGCCGTAAATAAGTGCTAATACACTGACACCGTGCGTGAAGGGCGGCAAACGTTTTTCGGCATGAAAATCAAGCGCGCCGAAGGCAACGGCACTCACGACAAAAAGCATCGCCCAGAGAAAAAGCGTTATATTGCCTGGAATAACACGCGAAAGCATCCAGATTGCAAGCCCCAACATCATCACCCCAAATAAGGTCTTGATGGTATCCATCCAGTGACCGGCTTTCGGTAACAGCGTTGCTTGCCCGATACCAAATAATAATAACGGCACGCCCATGCCAAGCGCTAAGACAAATAAAATTAATCCACCAAGTAACGCACTGCCTGTTTGACTAATGAAAGTGAGTACAGCAATGAGTGGTGCGGTGACACAGGGGGAAGCAATGAGTGTGGACAAAACCCCCATCGCGGCAACCCCGAGGAAGGTGCCAGAGGGCATTTGATTATTGGTGTGATGCAAGCGTGTTTGAATGAAACTTGGTAAGGTCAAATTAAAATAACCAAACATGGAAAGCGCCATCAAAACAAAAATCAAACTAAAGCTCACAATCACCCACGGCGTTTGCAAGATAGTTTGCAGTGTACTGCCTAAATAACCTGCAAGCATACCGGCGACTGCGTATGTGCACGCCATGCTTAACACAAAAATAAGGGACAACTGAAAAGCACGCCTTTTTCCTGCTTCTTGTTGGCCAATGAGAATCGCCGATAAGATGGGCACCATGGGTAATACGCAAGGGGTAAACGCAAGTAAAATGCCAATACCAAAAAAACTAAGCAGCGTAAGAGACAAATGGGTTTGATTAATTAACGCGGCGGGCCCTGCGTAACTGCTCGTCACAAAAAATAGTGAGAGTAGCGATAAAAACGGGATGATTCTTTTCATATGAAAATCCTCTTTATTTAATGGTAGTATGTCAGCTAAGCTCACATCCATATCTTATTGTAACTACGGATTGCCGCGCCCGCAGAAAGCGCGGGCTCGCAATGACGGGTGAGTTAAATAAAGAGTCACTTTGGCGGCTTTTCAATGCGGCGCTGATGGCAGCTGGTGAATAAGCCAAGGATAAAAATAAAATAAACACTCGTTGATAAGTTACTTGGAAAAGAAAATATATCTTGTACTAGCGTGTAACTATTTAAATGCTTTAACTCACATAATTGCGCAGTTTGTTTGGCAGCTTTTTGCTGACACGGTGTAGAGCGTTGGATACTTTGTTGTTTGTTGAATGGCGTGTGAATAGCAGGTGAAAATAAATTGCCAATCGATAATAAAATGAGCGTTGAGAGTAACAGCAACGTTGCTGAATTAATTATTTGTTTACTAATGATGGAATGCATGGTTAGCGCTCAACTAATGACGCAACTAGCAGCATACTAAATGGGTTTCAGGATAGCAATATTATCTTATGTGCTAAAAATATACAGAGTTACCAGCATGGCTAATGAGTAAAATATGATAAAATAAAGAGAAGGTTAACGGTAACCGTTGTATAAGCTCGGGTTAACCCGTTCGCCCTGAGGAGGCGCGTTTTTTGCGCTGTCTCGAAGGGTGAACGACCCGTTACCGCTCACCCCTCGAGACGCGTGCTCTGCACGCTCCTCGGGGCGAACGGTGACGGGTTACCGAACATTTACTAACCGTTTACATCATTGCGGGCCCGCCTTGACGAGAGCGTGGTTCTAGAAGGATAGCCCATGGATATTACTGAATTATTAACATTAGCGGTTGAGAAGAAAGCATCGGACCTTCATCTGTCGCCAGGTCTTGCGCCGACGCTGCGTATTGATGGCGACCTTATTGCGCTCAAAGAGTATCCCGTTCTATCGCCCGATGAATCGCGACAACTCGTGCACAGCATGATGACCGAAGGGCAGGTAGAAACCTTTCAAACTAAATTAGTCATTGATATGTCGTACAGTTTGCATCAAGTCGGTAATTTTAGAGTGAGTGCTTATCATCAGTTACGCGGCGTGGGTGCCGTGCTGCGTGTTTTGACCGAGAAAGTGCCAAGCTTTGAAAGTTTAAAACTGCCTTCTATTTTAAAATCCTTATTACTTTTATCGCACGGGATTATTTTAGTCACAGGTCCAACCGGTTCAGGTAAGACGACGACCCTTGCCTCCATGATTGATACGATTAACGCAGCACGCGCTTCAAATATTATTACCATTGAAGATCCAATTGAATATATTTATCAAAATAAACGCAGCATCATCAATCAATTACAAGTAGGACGTGATACACCTGATTTTAACACTGCCTTAAAAGCGTCTCTCAGGCAAAATCCCGATGTTATTTTGCTCGGTGAAATGCGGGATAGAGAAACGGTGAATTTGGCATTAACGGCAGCAGAAACAGGACATTTAGTGATGGCAACCATGCATGCGGGTTCATCCCCATTAGCCATCAGTCGAATTGTCGATATGTTTCCTGATGAAGATAAAAATCGCGTTAGAAATTTACTTTCAGAAACCGTGCAAGCGGTGTTGTGTCAAACATTGGTTAAATCGACGCACGGTGGCCGAGTGGCTGCATTTGAAATTATGCTTGCAACGCCTGCGATACGGCATCAAATTCGACAAGATAAAATTCCACACATGACAACCACGCTGCAAACGAATGGTGATATTGGTATGTGTACGATGGAGCAATATTTGCAGGAATTACTCAAGAAAGGCATTATCACACAAACCGCCGCACGACTTGCGACCATGAGTCAGGGCTCGTTTAGAAGTTAGTGTGTTATGCTGGTAAAGTCTTCATTTTTGATGCCTCGTCAGTTTGCGAAGCAACTCAATTTCTTTCTGCTTCAGTTCAACTGCCAGTTTAAATAATCTGTCGCGTTGATTAGGGTGAGTGACTTCTTTTAGTTTCGTATTCTCTTCTTTTAACCAGGCATTTTCAGTTTTTACCATCACGATCTCATCTTCTAACGAAGGTGGTGCGGATGCATTCACATATTGAGGTGCAGGACCATCAAGTTCAGTTTGGTATGGCGTTTGATTTTCATATAACTTCGCAGCCTCCATCAATAATTCATAAGGACTATACGGTGGTTGGTGTTGTGGTGGCAATGGTCCATTGGCTTCATTAGAAACAAGAGGCTCTTTTTCTTCCGTATTTTCTGGAAGCTCTGGGTAAAGTTTTTCTGAGAGATCTACCTCTGCCGTTGGTAGTTCATTTTCCGTTTTGATCTCGGGATACAATACTATATTCTCTACTTTTGCTTCCGGTTCCTGTGTCACAATCTCATTCAACCTAGGAGCTTCATTTATAACCTGCACTTCATTTTTCGAACGATTAAGTAGTTGATCCAAGAGATAGATTGCCTTAGATTTTAAACCATATAGATTGGTATCACGAATTTTGCAAAGTTTCTTTTCAACTGGTAAGTTTAATTTGATTGCAGCTTTATAATATTCTGTATTGAGAAGCTTATCGTTATCTGTGCCATGCATGGCCAGCACTAATAGCGTTATTGCTGTAAACCCACTTTTATTATCAGGATGCTTTATTAGTTGTAACAATAGTTGTTTTGCCTGATCCCGGTGACATTCTTTACCAGTAAATTCTAGCTTAGTTTCATGGCCTTTATCGTAGTAGATAAGATGGCCAATATTATCAAAGAAATGATCGAGAAAGGAGCGCTTCTCAGCAAATTTGAGTTTAAGGACAGGTTGAATCCACACGCCTGGTAAATAGTCATACTTTTCTTTTAACGTATCAATGAGTACGAGATAACTTTTGAGATGCTTTTTTACATAATCTTCATTGGCTAGTATAAACTCGATTAGTATATTCTTCGCATCTTCCAGGAATTCAGGCGATTCCAAGATGACAGTCGTTATAGCGTAGACACCTCGAGAAATGGTGGTTTCGGAAATATCCATAGCTTGCTTATTAAGGAGGAGTTTACTATGGGTGACCGCCGTTTCTAAATCATTTTTCTTGCGTTGATTGTTAGGCGTTTTAGCGGATTCAATATAAATGCTTGCGATATTAGCTAAGCCTAAGTAGAGATTAGCTAGAGCGAACTCACGAATCGTTTCGTAGTAACCACGAAAATCATCTAGTATATGCTGCTTTAATTCTTTTAAAAATTCAGATTCTTTGTCATTACGTGCAATAAATTTATTAATTGAAGTGATCGCGTAGGTATAACCTCGTATACTATTTGGAATATTTTCCTCTATACCTCTGCCACTCCTATAGGCGAGTGCTGCCAAATAATAGCAGGCAGGATGTATTTTGCTTTTGGTCAAGTTTATCAGTGGGTTTAGTATTGATTTTTTCTCACGAGGATTTTGTATAGTGACTCTGTCATTGTCCTTATCTAATTTGCTAATGAATGTATCCAACGCATGTGTATTCTCATTCGGTTCTAGCTTTATCAATGTCGCGAGACTAGTATATATTTCTTTATAAGGTTCAGTCTTGATTTCTGAGGCCAATAAGGTCTCTAATTGCTTTTGGGTTGACTCTGATATTGTCCATTGCTTTTTATTTGCTTGATCTGATAGCAATTCACGAATAATTTTATCAAAAAAGTAAAGGCGTCCATTTTGTATGGTTGGGTTTCTTACGGAGGTCATTGCATCAAAATTAGCGCCGTATTCTAACAAGGTGCGTGTTGTAGCAGTGTGGCCTCTTAACGCCGCAATTTCTAAAGCGGTGCTGTGATAACTTATTTTAGTTTGTTCGAAAGTGAACGCCATGCATTCTTGATTAATATGCGCGCCGGTTTGTAATAATAGTTCGACAATCTCATTTGCACCCCAATAGGCGGCATAGTGCAGGGCTGTCGCATTTATAACGCAGCGATAATGATCGCTGCGATACTCAAGGTCTATCAGTTTCAGTAAAATTTCAAGCGACTGCTTTAAATTTTTTGTCTGTGGGTACTTCTTGATAAGAACAAGTAGCGGTGGGTTATTATCCCAAACCGTTTTGTTTAGGCCCAAACTACTTTTATACCTTTTTGCGATATATCCAACAATGTTGGTATGCCCATGGATGGCCGCATGAAGGAGCACTTCGGTAACTGGATCATATAAACCATAATATTGTTTAGCTTCGGATGGTTTGAAGTTATCGAGGTTGGTTTTATATATCCGGCTAAGATTGCCCCCTGCCGCAGCCACTAATACATCATCGTATGTTTTCATTCTCGCACCTATCATCGTTTGGGGTGTATTATCAGCTGCTTGGTATTTCAATCTATGTGCTGATTATTTTTTATAGATGAATATCTTACCTTTATTTTCTTAAGTCAGTCTTAACCCATGTATTGTACGGGTTCGGTTAACCGAACCTATACATGGTATTACTGTAACTTCATGATTTATCGGCATTAATTCCACGATGAGTTGAAGGTAGGCAAGCTGAGAGGGTGCATTTAAGGACGATATGGATAGGAATTGGCGGCACAGGACAGGCGAAGGAGCAACGTCAACGTTGCCGCTCGCTTTGCCTGCGATTTTATTTCGTTATTTCGTTAAACATCCGCTTGATAGGTGTAGGAGAAATCAGCTGATTGCCCAGCAGCAGCGCAAGCAGACATCGAAGCCGTTGGGAAGTGTGGATTAGCGCTTAAATTGCTTCTGATTTTATTGCAAGTAACGGAAGGGACGCCTGGGATTGACACCGTATAGCTGCGCGCGGAGTCAACCGTAAAACCAATGGCACCGCCCCAGGGCGTTGTCATTGAATTTTCACTGACAAGGTCAACGACGCTTTGTCGGGTGACGCCGGTATAAGAAGAGGTGGGGCCTGCAATGGTGTCTGCGGCGGCCGTAATCGCGCTGATTTTACTCAGGAGGTCGTTTGCTTCGCGGAAGCTCGTGCTGGTGGTGTAGTATCTGACTGATAAAATAATGACCATTGCTGCAAGTGCTAACACTAACATTATTTCTAGCAGGGTAACACCGGTACGTTTATTGCTAAGATTATTGTGTCTCATCGCGCGTCCTTGCCCGTTTGAACTTATCATCATAATACCAATAAATGCGGTCAAAAAGCTAGTCAGAATAAGGTGAATGGATATTGGTGGATGAATTTATAAAAATTCTGTTGACAGGCGTTACATAAAAAAGAATAATCACCGTCATTCAACTTTTTTCACCTCCCCACACACAATCATCCGTCAAGTTTACATTGCGCATCATCTCGCGCAGTTCATCACGCATTCAATTATTTCTCACGACACTTGTATTTTTCCAAATGACCACTCAAAAGAGGAACATCCATGTTAGACCAAGCTTTTAATAGCGCTGGGTTTCAATATATACCCCCGGGCTTTTATATGAATGAACAGATTGCACCAACGGTAGAGGACGTTAAAAAACAGTATGACACTGAACTTGTGCGTGACGGTGATTCGTTACGTAAACGCGCCTACATGAAATTATATTGGGAGCGGGCAAGCGGTGACATTCGTCTGGCTGATTCTCAACTCTATTTTCAAACGCATGCGTCTAATCATTTAGATGGTGGTAAGCCGCGACAATTTAAGGTAATGAATAAAACTATTATCGACGTTCCGGTGATACAGCAGATCCTTAGCAAAAATATGGCACTGGTTGAACAGTATGAACCGTTGAAAACTGAAGAAACACTCACAATTGGATTGCATTTTATTCGCTATCTTGTGGATGAACGCAAAGCAAGCTGTAGTTCGCCGCCGTGGTTACATCGTGACGATGAGCCTTTGGTTTTTATTCACTTGATCTATCTTGCGGATACCGCCATCGGTGGTGATAATCTCATTGCCTCCGGCAAGGACATGCAAGTATCTCACGTGATACGCCTTGAAAATGAACTGGAAACACTGGTGCTTAATCGTAATGTGTATCATGCCGTGACGCCCTTAGGTTCAAGAAAAAACATCGCAACCAGAGATATACTCTTATTTACCGTTGAACCGGCACATACACAACTCGCGTAACTCACTGCATTATTCAAGCAATATCTGCATCTCACTTCATTAATTATCTGTATAAGGAAAAATGGATATGAAAAAAACCGTTATTTTAATCAATCTGCGCTTTTCAGATTTTTACTCACCACCGCTATTTAAACTGGTTAAAGACAAGGGCGTTCGTCTGGTTGCGATTATCGATGAGCAATTCAAAGGTCAAATTGGGCCGCATATTTTGCCTTATTTGGACCAGGTGCACGTGTTACCGTCAATTGCCAAAGATGGTTTTCTCAGTGAATTTAATATTAATCCATTACGACTTATCGTCGCAAGTGAGGCAAATCATGCAGACGATGTCAGGATTGTTTGTACGGACGAATTTAATTTATTGAACGCAGGCATTTTGCGGCGAGAATTCTCATTGATGGGTGCAACCGATATTGAATTGCTGCCATTTAGAGATAAGCTCTTAATGAAATCCCTGTTGAAAGCAAAAGGAATACGCGTCCCAAACTATAAATTACTCACATCAAGCGATAGTTATTATGACATAGGTAAAGAGTTGGGCGCCCACTTTATTGTTAAGCCAGTGGATAGTTCAGGTAGTCACGGGGTTTATGCAATCAAGACGGCAATTGATTTTACGGTTTGTAAAAATAAAACAAAGCATTATGAATGTGAATTTGAAGCAGAAGAATTTATCGATGGTAAATTATATCATGTGGATTCCTATACCGAGAATCATGAGATTAAATTTATATGCGCAAATGAATATGCTTTTCCTAATCATGATTACACCCGTGGCAAAGTATTATCTTCTTTCCCCCTCGATGAGCACGATGAACTTTCATTTAATCTCATTCAGTTCGCAAAAAAATGTTTATACGTGCTAGGTGCCAATAACGTCGTTAACCATATGGAACTTTTTGTGAAAACCAATGGCGACATTGTTTTTCTTGAAGTATCGGCAAGACCGCCGGGTGCGTATCTCAATTTAACCCATCGTATTAATCATGGCATTAATTTAGTCGATATTGATTTTGCCCTACAGTCAGGCTTGAACGTAAATTTGAATGCTGAGCGAACAAATGAAAAAGCCTTTTTCGCGATTTTCCCCTTAAAGCCTGGCAGGGTGATGGCGCTTAAGCCCCCGCATGTCAGTTCACGCTTTGATATGACATGGCACGTTGATCAAGGCGATGCCATTTCACCCGATCGATGTACGAATATTATTAATAAAGCAGCTCACGCCATCTTTTACGGAACGACACTACAGCAATTACGCGATGATTTTAATACCATCAAACATCATCAGGCAATCGAGGTGGCAAGATGAGTTATTTAGCCTTAAATAGGGGCCATTTGTCGATGCTGTTGTATATTATGATGACGGCACTTTCCAGCATGTTAATTCACGAGACAACGCAAGTTGTCTCGCCTATTGAAGCAGCCTGCTATACGTTTATCTGTTGTGTACTGTTTTATGGTTTTTTTATCTTTAGACGCAAACAGTTGTTATCAAGAATCATGCAACAGTTTTATCCGGTTTGTATGTTAAATATCACGACGGCAATATGTTGGCTGTTAACCTTTTATTCGCTTAAAGTGTTATCGCCTGAATTGTATTTATTTGTTTATTTGACGGCGATGCCCATATCAGCCGCCATTTTATATAAACACAATTTACTAAGCGCATTTTTTATGCTGATAACATTAATAGTCTTATTGGCAAGTTTTCATGCCGGGACACAATGGATTTCTGTGTTACTTGCGTTTTTAGGTGGCGTTAGTGGTACGGTTTATTCAATGTTTTCAAAATCAATCACAGCGCACTTTCAACCGGCAGAAATTTTATTTCTTCGCTTTATGCTGATCATTCTGGTGACGTTGATTGTGTGCGTTAAAACCAATGTTTGGCATCTTATGCCACTTTCATATTACGAACGTTTTTTTATGCTGGCATTTATATCTGTTATTTTACCTTTGACCTTTTTTCAACTGAGCATTCATTATTTACCGGTGACACAGGTGCTTCATTTCTTGCCCTTTGTGCCCTTGCTCTGCTACCTACTTAGTCTCGCATCCGGTTCAATTGAGCTACAGCCACTACAATTTGCGTCAGCGGCAGTCATGAGCTGGGTGATGTATTCCAATATAAAATCAGGAAGTTAGCCTGCGAAATGGCCGTATACGCAAGGGCACAGGGGTTAATTGATTGTATTTTGTACATTGAATGCGTAAAATAGCAATTAATTTACGAATTTTAACCGTTCGCCCTGAGGAGGCCGCGAAGCGGCCGTCTCGAAGGGTGAACGGTTAAAATTTAGAGGTTAAGCATCAAAACAAGAAAGCCTTCCCGCGTTTTTCAGCGGGAATGGCTGATAATTATAAACTTTAAACGAGAAGATCCTCTCTATGAAAACAAGAATCCAGATTACGCATATTGTAGCCATGGGCGATAGCCTTACCGACCTTGGCACCCTGAACAAACGTCATTTGTTAGGCGCTATTCCACTGTCGTATATCGTTGGCCTTTCCAAATCACCGAAGGGGTGTTTTACCAATGGCACTACTTATGTTGGCGATTATGCAGCAATGCTTGTGAGCCGCCTATTTGCAGAAGATTTAAAACGAAACAATCAGATTGATGATACTGCGCTTTCTGATGATGTGATTGTGAAAGGTCAAGAGCATCGTGAATTACAGAAAGCCTATTCATTAGAAAATGACAAAGTGATCAAGTATAAAGAGACTGATTTTTTCAGAATCTATGCGGAAGGTGGATTAACTGCCAGTGATTATAGCCATTCATGGACATTTAGTTTTTCCTCCATGTTTGCAAGAGAAATGGTATCTACGTTAGCGGCGAAGCGAAAAGAATTATTGCACGATGATACTAAACGCATGAGATCAATGGATGAAAAAGAAAAAACACTTATCGTTGAATGGTCAGGTGCGAATGATTTATTGATGGTTAATAGTAGACCCTCAAAGGAAATTGTTGATAATGCAATTAATGCGCGTATTGAAAATGTTAAGGAATTAATGAAGCATGGCTATCAACACTTTGTTTTAAATGCACTACCTGATTTTTCATTTTCACCACGCTATCAAGCAATGTCAACATCAGAGCAAAAAAACGCACATGATTGTTGTAGTTATTTCAATGATCAATTAAGAAAAGCATGCAAGAAACTGCAAGAGGAGTTTGCCGAGATTTCGATTGATGTGTTTGAAGCGGATGTTTATTTTAAGGACGTGTATGACCATTCAGATTCAGCAGAATATGGTTTTGATCCTGAGAAAAGGAAGCAGCCATTTATTAATTCTAAAGATTTTAATTTAAAGGACCATATCTCAAAGGGACTGGATTACATGTTCTGGGATGATATTCATCCATCCGCGCGTTTACATGAAATTCTGGCTAAGAAATTTTATGATAAATACAGTAAACAATTTGACATTGAAGTACCAAATATGAAACCAATCTCAAGCGCACAATATTTGTATGAAACCTTTGTTGCAAGCTATAAAGGTAAATGGAAGCAGGATAAAGAAGGTTATTTTGGTAATTGGCGTTATTCAAGTGTACTTGATAAATTAAAAAACAGTGGCGTCGGTTTTGTCACCGAAGACGATTATGAAGAGGATTATAAATCAGAACTTGCGATTATTTTAGATCATGCTATTAATCAGTGCGGTGCCAGATCTCGCCAAGTGCTTATTGAGCTCCACTGGATTGATGAAAATAATAAAATTAATGCCAATATC
>Ga0155585_1093_pt1 | contig 12077 bp, 11 predicted proteins | sample RifCSPhighO2_12_FD_107242 | JGI IMG/M metagenome (GOLD analysis project Ga0155585, IMG submission 107242) | Gammaproteobacteria bacterium RIFCSPHIGHO2_12_FULL_43_28 | reverse complement strand
TGCCGGAATGACATCAAATTCTGCATTACAAAAAGTAAAACGTTTATTCAACGCAAAAAAAGCGGGACACACGGGTAGTCTCGATCCCATTGCAACTGGCATGTTGCCAATTTGTTTTGGTGAAGCCACTAAGTTCTCTCAATTTTTATTGGATTCAGACAAGGTTTATCTCGTTACCGCAAAACTTGGTATCGAAACCACCACAGGCGATAGCGAAGGTGACATCACTGCAACGTGTCCTGTAGAAAAGATTACGCAAGAACGTTTCACCGAAGTAATGCGGCAATTTATAGGCACGATTGAACAAGTGCCGCCGATGTATTCTGCGATTAAACATCAAGGCACACCCTTGTATGAATTGGCGCGCAAAGGCATTGAAGTTGAACGCAAATCACGTGAGATACGTATTCACTCATTGTCTTTGGAAAACGTTGCAAATGATGAAGTCACGTTTCGTGTGCACTGCACCAAAGGAACGTATGTTCGCACATTGGTAGCAGATATTGGCAAAGTGCTTGCATGCGGTGCGCATGTTATCCAGTTAAGACGCCTGGCAGTGACACCGTACAGCGAGGCGCCAATGTATACGATGCAGACATTGGCGGCAATCATGGAGCGCGAAGGTCAAGCAGGCTTGCAAGCATGTTTATTACCAGTAGAAACATCAGTGCAAATTTTTCCAGCCGTTAAATTATCACAATCAGCTGTTTTTTATCTGCGGACAGGCCAATCTGTTCGTGCAACCTTTCCCATCGGCAGCTCACTCGTGCGTTTAATGTCAGATGATTCACACTTTTTAGGTATGGGTGAAGTATTGCCGGATGGCCGCATCAAGCCACATCGAATGTTATCAACGCATGAAAAAGCCTTGTTAGCTGATGTGAGTTGATGTTTGCATTCAGCAACGAGGTTTGGTGGATCTTGTTGCCGATGGCAAAAAAGAAGAAGCTGGTGTAGCCCGGATAGAGCAGAGCGAAATCCGGGGAATAGATCGCTAAATCGATCTTCGATGCCGCAGGAAATTCGTCGTTGCGAGGCTTAAGAGCGTTTAGCCGAAGCAAGAGGCAGTCGAAAACTGGATTGCCACGCCCGCAAAAAACGCGGGCTCGCAATGACGGGTGAGCAGTTACTAATAAATCAATGGTCGGCTCAGTCGCTTTTCAAGCACTTTCAGTGGTGAAAGTGCTGGGTCTTGCATCGCTTCAACAGGCAAATAAAATGTTTGCTCTAACACATATTGACCCTGCATGGCAGCATGCGAGACATGGTCCGTTTGTACGATCCAAGCGCTTCCCGGTGGGAAGCGCACTTCTTGTTGATTGGCCTTTCGCTGATAATCATCATCCGCTTTCATTTTATCGTGCATGTTTAGCATGTAATGATCATAAGGGGTGCGATAGCTTTTGGTTATCTTCAGTAGTCGCAGTAATCTCGCATAGCCTTGCCAGGGTTTTTTAATTTCAGGTAAAAACCTGTCGGCGACTTTTTCAAACGGCTCACCCACCCGCCAGATACGATCTTCCCCATTCGGATTGATATTACAAAATACCCGTAAAATACGTTTGCCTTGATTGGGGGCTGAGGGGAATGCATCCACATGCAAGCGCTTGTCATCTTTACGATACGATGATTTGCGGTCTGATACTTGTATGGGTCTAAAGCTCGTACGCGCCATGACGAGATGACCAGTGTAGTGGGGTAAGAGTTGCTTAATCAGGCAGTTAGCGTAGTGCGAGTAGCGCGATAAGAAGGCCTTTAATTGGGCGTGCTCACTGTCGGTTAATCGTTGCACACCCCAAAGTTTGTCTCTTTCTGCATGATAACTAATGTTTTTTGTTTTGGGATCCGCATGTTGGGTCGATAAAAAGTGTTTTTCATCCTGAAGCAGGGAGAAAGCGAGTTCGGGTAGAAAGAGAATTTGACCATTTTCCAAGCGTTGAGTGGCTTTGGTTTGAATGTCAGGCGCAAAAGCAGTGTTCCAATCTTTTGCTGCGATGGGGAATAACATATAAGACTAACTCATAACGACTGGTGAAGTGGGCTATTCTACGCCCTAAAGAATGGAAATGACAAGGCGGGGGAAATGAAGCCATTCCTGCTCAGAGAGTGCGGGAATGGCATTCTTCTTTTGATAGAAACCCACATCAGCTCAGGTTCGTGCCGCAACCGCGCGGTACTAACCTGCCATTGGCTCTGCCAATTCCGTTACAAACGCAACACCCAATTTTGCGTAATCTGCCATGTGAGTAAGCGAGAGATTGCCCATCGTATCATTGGTGGTGTGAATGTAAGGATTCATATTATCGAATGACGCTTCAAAGGCGATCGCTGCTGGATAACCATTTTTAGTCCAGGTGGCATGGTCACTGCAAGCATAACCACAGCTAGAACGTCCCACAGGTCGTTTTACGTAAGTCTGGATCAAGGTTTCAAAGTAATTTGTTAGGCCTGGATCAACGTAATCTGTCATCAGCCACATGGTCGGATCGTTTTCGTACGCATAACCTGTCATATCCATGTGCATGACCGCATCCACGGGGATTTTTTTCGCTTTGAAATCTTTGACAACATAACCTGAACCCACTAAGCCTTCTTCTTCAGCAGCGTACCAGACGAAATAAATAGGCTTATTAAAATGCATCCCGCTTGATAATAAGACGCGAGCTGTTTCAAGCACTGTCACTGTTCCTGAGCCGTCATCGTCGGCACCAGGTTTTTTGCTGTAATTACTGTCCAGTGTATCCATGTGACCGCCAACCACGATGCCTGCCCCGGTTGCATTGCCAAATTTGACGACGAGCGATGGTTGCTTGTAACGTTTGCCGGTGTCAATAAAATAAGTGCTGACATCATCACGATGATTTGCAGCTGCAATGGCTTCAATTTGCGTTTTAAGCCAGTTTGCTGCCTTGACGCCATTATCAGAATTTGCATAGCGGTCTTTGAAATTCGTGAGTGTGGTCAAATCGCCCCACATGTCTTCCGGGTTAATGGTTTTCAGTAATTGGTTCACTTGTTTTTCATATTTTATATCATAAGAACTGCGTTTTGCAGCCTGCGCAGGTTGAGTAAAGGATGCAAGAAAGGCTTTTGTTTCACTGGTTGAAACTGATTTTTTCGCAGTCAATGTTTCATAATCATCGGTCACATTAATGAATCCACCGCAGGGTTCTTTTTGTTTGGTTTTGGCTTCCATTAATTTAGTTAAGCCTATTTTATTCGTATCAAGCAAAACAAAATTAGTCAGCTTTGCAAGTATTTTGAAATCACCACTCGCATTTTTTAAAAGACAGGCAGGGGCGATTAGAATTTCTTTGTTCGTTGCACTTGCGAAGGTGGTTGTTGATAAGCTCGCTGTTAATGCAACAGTCAGTAGTGCTAACGGTTTAAGTTTTCCTAACATCATTGATTGCTCTCCATAAAAAGATAGGTTTAATGTAACTACTCGCACGTCTGCGAGCCCGCGCTTTCTGCGAATGCTACAATCCAATTATTAGTGGATTGCTTCGGCTAGACGCTCTTAAGCCTCGCAATGACGAGCGAGCAGTTACGTTTTAATTTCCTCGCACTTTATCTATCGTGCTCTGCAATTCGCCAAGACTCATTTCGCCAGGCACGAAGACAAGTTCTTCTAATGTTGTTGCATTAGTTTTACCAATAAAAACAGCGGGGGTACCAATTAGTTTTAACTGTTTAGCTAATTCAATATTCGCATCGAGTTGATGATGTATGGTTTTTGATACCATATCAATTTGCAATTTTTTGACATTGATGCCATTTTTTTTCGCGATGTCAATGATGCTTTCTTCTGTTAACAAGGTATCGCTGGTTAATAATGCATGACTTAGCGTTGCATATTTACCTTGCTTATTCGCAGCGAGTGCTGCACGTGCGGCTAATTCTGAAATAGGCCCGCGAATGGGAATGTCCTTATAAACAACACGAACATCCGGATTGATTTTGATGATAGATTGAAGCACCGGCGCCATGACAATACAGTGTGAGCATTGATAATCAAAAAACTCAACGACAGAAATAGTGCCTTTGGGGTTGCCACCAACCGGATTATTTTTTTGATGCAGTAAGTCATTGACCGGTTGCGCGTAAACCGAGAGCGGTAGTGCAAGGAACAGAAAAGCAGAAAAAATTTTCCTTAATAGGGATGCCATAAAGCCTCCTGTTTGACGCGCTCACGCGAGCGCGTCATGGCGTGCGATGGGCTTACTTGCTTGCTTTATCAATTTCACCTTGTAATTGAGTTTTATCTAATTGACCAGGGATGTAATTGATAGTTGCATTATCTTTTGTTGCATTGGTTTTACCAATGAAGAAAGCAGGCGTACCAAACAATTTTAAGTTTTGCGCAAGTTGGTAAGTTGCTTTAATTTGGCTATTGACGCTTTCATCATGCATGTCTTTTTTCAGCTGCTCGACATTAAGCCCCGTCTCTGTCGCGATTTTCAAGACAACTTCTTGGCTGAGTGGTTGTTTTGACGTGAGTAAAGCATGCTGGAAAGGTACGTATTTATTTTGCTTATTGGCCGCGAGTGCCGCGCGTGCTGCGTATTCAGATATTGGTCCGCGGATAGGAAATTCTTTAAAAACTATACGCACCTCTGGATTAGCTTTGACGACGTCTTGAATAACCGGTGCCATGTCAACGCAATGTGGGCATTGATAATCGAAGAATTCAACCACGGTCACTTTACCATTTGGATTGCCGGCGATAGGGTCATTTGCCTGGCGGAATAATGCATCCACATATTGTGGGGCATTCTTTTGGGTTTGTTTGACCGTTTGCTCGGCTTGTTCGTATTGTTTGCGTTGGTAACCCTGTACTGCTTCGATAATGATTTCAGGGTTTTCTGACAAATATTGTTTTACGACTTGCTCAATTTTTGCTTTTTCAGCAGGGGCGACGGTGACTGCTTTTGTTTCGGCAAAAGCAAGGTTGACTGTGCTTATGAGTGCAGCAATGAGAGCGATGTTGGTAAATTTTTTCATGTGAATTCCTTCCTGAGATACAAATGATGGAACGATCATAACAAACCACCTAGGATTGATAAAGCGCCGCGGCGATTTTTTCGAGGCGTCTCTTTTTAATTTCATCGCCCAAGGCCTGATCTTTGAAGCCTTGCTCAAGCAGTGGCGCAACATCAATTACGCTTGCTTTAGCAATCGCGCTCAACCAGGGAGCATCAAACGTTAAATGGCTGCTGCTCGCAATGGCGCTGCAAGCAATGAGGAATTTAGCAAAGCGATCTTCGCGGCGGTAATAATCGAGGGAAGTGAATAAAGCGAGCAGATCATACTCGGAAAGTAGTTTAGCTTGCAAGGCTTTTTTGTAATGCGCACTCGTTAATTTCGCGAGTTCTTGATGTACATTTGGAACACGATAACGTTTGCAAATGTCACTTAAGGTTTTTTTATCGGGCAGCGCATGCATGAGGGCGGCGAAGCGAATGGCGCTATCTTGCGTTAATGTTGCTGCTGCTTTCAGTGCAAGCATCTCGGGACTATCCATGGTGAGGGAAGGGAATAAAATGGATAATGCTTCGCATTGATCGAGTACCGCAAAAAATTCCGCTGGGTTTGGTTCAGATAGCGCACGCTCTAATTCTTTCCACACACGTTCGGCAACGAGCGCATTCACTTCACCGGCTTTGACCATTTGCTGCATGAGTTTTACGGTTTCAGGTGCTACACGAAAGCCAAGATGGGCATAACGCGCGAGGAATCGCCCAATACGTAATATTCGCACCGGGTCTTCGGCAAAAGCGGGGGAGACATGACGCAAGATTTTTTGTTCTAAATCTTTTTTGCCATGGAAAGGATCCACCAGCTCCCCTTCCGGCGTTTCTGCCATCGCGTTAATGGTTAAATCGCGGCGTGATAAGTCTTCTTCAAGCGTCACGTCTTTTGAAGTGTCAAACGTAAAGCCTTTGTAACCGGGGTTGATTTTGCGCTCCATGCGGGCGAGCGCATATTCTTCCCCTGTTTTGGGATGCAAAAAGACGGGGAATTCTTTACCGACTTGGCGATAGCCCGCTGTTAGCATCTCCTCGATGGTCGCGCCAACGACCACCCAATCCTGCTCTTTAACGGGTAACCCAAGTAATTGATCGCGAACGGCTCCCCCGACCAAATAAATTTTCATGTATGATATATCCTTTCACTGGATGACCGATTCTACATGCATAACGTAAACGAAAATAATCATACCGGAAACCGACGCGGGCTGGTTATCTCTTATTTCGGCAATAGTGTCGCAGTTGAGGCGGAGGGGGCGGTCTATCAATGTCATTTGCGCCGTAATCAGGAGCTCCCTGTCGTTGGCGATGAGGTCATTTGGCGTGAAGAGGGTCAAGAATCGTATATCGTGGTTAGTATTCTGCCGCGCCGATCGCTTTTGACACGGGGTGATAGTCGAAAAAAAGCAAAGCCAATCGCGGCCAATTTGGATGCGCTGGTGATTGTGATGGCGCCTCCGCCGATCTTTTCTGCCTATTTAGTTGATCGCTATGTAGCCGCCGCTGAACTCTTATCCATACAGCCGATTATTGTCTTGAATAAAACGGATTTAATGAATGAAGCAGCTCAAAAAGCAGCGGATGCGCTGTTGGATTCCTACCGTGCCGTTCCTTACCCCGTGGTTTTATCGAGTATTTATCGTCCTTTGAGTCTTAATGATTTGACCGCCGTCCTAGCGCAAAAAACGGCCGTGTTGGTGGGACCTTCAGGCGTAGGCAAATCATCGATTATCGCCTCCCTCAGTGAGGAAGCTATTCGGGTTGGTACCGTGTCTGAAAAAGGGGCGGGGAAGCATACCACGACCGCGACTCGTCTTTATCATTTGCCGGGCGGTGGCCGTTTGATTGATTCGCCTGGTGTGCGCGAATTCACCCTCTGGACCGTCACAAAAGAAGAAGCATTAAAGAGCTTTAAAGAATTTACGCCGTATACGAGTGCGTGTAAGTTCCGCGATTGCCAGCACTTGGCCGAGCCAGATTGTGCCGTGAAAAAAGCGGTGCAACTTGGTAAAATCAGTGCCAAACGATATGAAAGTTACCAATTATTAATGAAAGAAGCAGAAAAAAAGCGATAAAGCCCATGACGTCCTTAAAAACCCCCGCCGAGTTGCCTGATCAGGCATTCCGTATTCGAAGTTTTGTCCGTCGCAGTGGTCGCAGGACAGAGGCGCAAGAGCGTGCGCACGAAGCCCTTTGGCCGCAATTTGGGTTGACGGTTGGTGCGGGGCTCCTCGATTTAGAGGCTTGCTTTGGCCGCGAGGCCGAGCGTTTTCTTGAGATTGGTTTTGGCATGGGGCAATCGTTACTCGCGATTGCAAAAGCGGCACCTGATAAAGATTTTATTGGCGTTGAAACACATCGCTCAGGCATTGGTTCGCTGCTACTCGGTGTAGAGCAAGCAGCATTAACGAATCTCAGGGTGTACGATGCTGATGTAGTTGACGTGTTGGCGAAATGCATTCCTGATGCGAGCCTTGCTGGCGTGCAACTCTTTTTCCCCGATCCGTGGCAAAAGCGCCGGCACCATGCACGCCGTTTAATTCAGGCTGATTTTATTAATACGTTGGCCACCAAATTAAAGCAAGGCGGTGAATTGCATTTAGCCACCGATTGGGAAGATTATGCGATATATATGATGCGCATCATGGCAAAGGCAGATAATTTTATTAATCTCGCAGGGATTCACGCATATGCAGCACGTTCACCTTTCCGTCCCATTTTAACAAAATTTGAAAAGCGCGCGCTGCGTGAAGGCAGGCAGATTTGGGACATGCAGTTTAGTTGCTAGCTTGTCATGCCAGCCGCGCGTTTTTTGCGCATGGCATCCAGAAACTAATAAAAGCCTGGATGCCAGCTTTCGCTGGCATGACAAATCGTTTATCATCCAGAAGAGAATGGGGTCAAATCTTGACATCGGACATCTAAAAACATCGATGCGACAGAGATGTCCGATGTCAAGATTTGACCCCATTCTTCCCATTCTTCATCCAGGGCGATGCACGCGTATACACAGGAAGAATTGACATGCAAAAAAGGATCTTAAAACCCCTCACTTTATTCACTTTTCTAAGCAGCATGGCATTTAATGCCCACGCGGTTGAGCCGGGTTTTTATTTGGGATTGATGGCAGGGCCTGCAATAAATGATGCGAAAAATAAATCGGTGCTTTTTGGCAATGGCAGCGCCACCACAACCACAGCAACACCCTCCTCAACTAAAAATTTCGGTGGCCGGCTATTTTTAGGATACAAGTTCATACGGTTTGCCGCAGTAGAATCTGGGTTTTCATTTTTTTCTCCCATTCGCTATCGAGCCAACTTAACGACTGGTAGTAATAAACCCGTTGCATGGTTTGGCACCATCGATTTTTCTGGTAAAGGCTCTTTGCCCTTCTACGGCTTTGAAGTGTACGGAAAACTAGGTTTAGCACTTAATAATCTTACCAAATCATCTGCTTTTGATATAGATTCACCTGATAATCCTAAAAAATCAAATATCTGGACCTTTGGCCCAATTTACGGTGTGGGGGCTAACTACACGTTAACGCAAAACTGGGTAGCAGATCTTGCAGTCAACCGCGTTAACATTGGAGATGTCGTCGGCACTATTACTTTCTACACACTCGGTGTTTCCTACCACTTTGTTGATGTGTATTGCGGCCAGTTTTTGTGTTAAGGCGGCGGCAAAAACATCGCGATCAAATTATTTAAAAACGGCGCGCCTTTTTGAGAGGCGCACAATTTTTCTGTATCGTCTACTAACAAACCTTGTTGTTTTGCTTTTTCGATGCATGGAGCGATTTCAGTGAGTGCAACACCGGTTCGCTCGGTAAATAGCGCGGCGTTAACACCGTCGGTTAAGCGTAATGCATTTAACATAAATTCAAAAATGCGATCGTCCTTGGCGATAGTTTGATAATTAATTTTATTTCTTGTTGCTGCATCAAGATACGCCTTAGGATGTTTTACTTGTGAGAAGCGAGTGATGTTGCCATCTTGATCCGTCATTTTGCTATAAGCACCCGCGCCAATGCCAAGATAATCACCGAATTCCCAGTAATTGATATTATGTTTGCAGTATTTATTTTCTTTTGCATAAGCCGACACTTCGTACTGTTTGAAATGATGTTGTTGTAATAATTTTTGTCCCGCCAGTTGAATATCCCAAATAGCATCATCTGCCGGTAACAAAGGCGGTTGGTGATGAAAGAAGGTGTTGGGTTCTATCGTTAATTGATACCAGGAAAGATGCGTTGGTTGAAATGAAAGCGCTGTGGTTAAATCAAATAAAGCATCCTCTATGGTTTGTTGCGGCAAACCAAACATTAAATCTACATTAAAATTAGTAAATCCAGCGCCTTTCGCAATTTCAATCGCACATTCTGCTTCTTTGCCGTGATGAATTCTGCCCAGTATTTTTAATTTTTCATCTTGAAAACTTTGTATGCCAAGGGACAGTCGATTAACACCCGCATCACGAAATCCACTAAAACGATTTTGTTCGATAGCACCGGGATTTGCTTCCAGGGTGATTTCAATCCTTTCGTCAAAGGCGATGCGGTTTTTAACGCCGGTGAGAATGGCTGCTATTGCTTCCGCTGAAAATAAACTGGGCGTGCCGCCACCGAAAAAAATACTTTTCAGCGGACGATCGTGGATACGCGGAAGCTGCTGATCAAGATCATCCATCAGAGCGTCAACATACGCTTTTTCAGGCAGCTCGCCTTTTTTTTCATGCGAATTAAAATCGCAATACGGACACTTCCTGATACACCAGGGAAGGTGAATATAGAGAGATAATGGCGGCAAATTCGTTGGCATCATGGTTTTCAACAGTTAGAATATCGCCTGCTGGTAAGTATTGGGTTAACAGCTCAAATAGTGGGCATTATATACCAAAAGAAGGAATCCAAACATGAGAAAACGTATCAAAGTCGCCATCACCGGCGCGGGTGGTCAAATTGGTTATGCACTGGTATTCCGCGTTGCCTCCGGCCAAATGTTTGGGCCAGACGTTGATCTTGAGCTCAACTTGCTTGAATTACCGCAAGCCCTTCCTTCGCTCTTAGGCGTTGCGATGGAACTTGATGATTGCGCCTTCCCCTTACTCAAAAAAGTGACGGTCACCTCCGATGTGAATGAAGCGATGAAGGAGGTGAACTGGGCAGTTTTAGTCGGTTCAGTGCCGCGCAAAGAAGGCATGGAACGCTCTGATTTATTGAATATCAATGGCAAAATCTTCACGACACAAGGTCGCGCGATTAATGAGAATGCGGCGTCTGATGTACGTGTCTTTGTTGTCGGTAACCCATGTAATACCAATTGCTTGATCGCCATGAATAATGCGCCTCAAGTACCGCGTGATCGGTTTTATGCGATGACCATGTTAGATGAATTGCGTGCGCGTACCCAGATCGCCCAAAAAGCAGGGGTAGATGTCACGGCAATTACTCAAATGACGATTTGGGGCAATCATTCCTCGACCCAGTACCCCGATTTTTATCATGCGAAAATTAATGGCAAACCCGTACCGGAAGTCATTACTGATACCAATTGGTTACAAAATGAGTTTATTCCACTTGTGCAAAAACGCGGCGCGGCGGTCATTAAAGCGCGCGGTGCATCCTCAGCGGCATCTGCGGCCAATGCGGCGCTCATGTCGATTTATCACTTAACACATGACACGGTACAAGGCGAAACATTCTCAGTGGCTCGTTGTTCGCAAGGTGAGTACGGTGTCGATGAGGGATTGATTTTCTCTGTTCCTTGTCGTACCGAAGGCGGTGCGCTCAAAGTGATTACCGGTTTAACGCATAATGCGTTTGGTGAAGAGAGAATGAAACTCACCCTCGATGAATTGCGCAGTGAACGTGATGCGGTAAAAGCATTGGGTTTGATTTAGGCCCACCACGCCAGTAAACCCATCAGTAAAAGACCCGTGAGCAGGCTGAGAAAGGCGAGCCTGCTTTGTGTAACGCTCGCATCGTGATGATGAAACCGCACATGGTGCAGTGTCGACATATACAAGAAAGTGCCCGCCACAAATGCATTAAAGATCGCTTCAATCAGTACACTTCCTGACATTTTAAACTGACTGACGGCAGTGCCGAGCAGAATGCCGATAGGTGTCATCAATGAAAAGAAAATGATAACAAACAAAATACGCTTTATCGGCAATTGGTGACGTAATAAAAGAACGCAAAGCGCAAAACTCTCCGAGCCTTTGTGCGCCATGATAGCGATAAATATCATCAACGCTTCGGGGAACGTGGGGACGAGTCCAAGTGCTGCACCTTCTGCTAATGCATGAATAATCAGGATAAGTGCAAAAACATAAGGGATAGAAGATTGCGAGAGCCGTTCTTTTTGTGGCACGAATTGTTCTAAAAATTGTAAAAATAGAAAACCAGCGATGCAAATAAATTCTGGCAATGGATAGCTCAGTGCGGGGTAAACGTCGCGAAACCCACGAATGGAATCGGGCAGCATATGAAAAAAGGAAGCCCCCAGGAAAATGCCGCTGGCAAAGGCTTCGCCTAGCTCAATGGATTCTGGATGTTCGAGTGCGCTGCGTCTGCGTAACGGGTAAATGATAGTGGCAATGCTTGCAACAAAGACCAGTAACGCCGCGATAGTTTGGAAATTGAGTAAATTCACAAGTCATGCCCGCTTAAATACTTAAGAGTAATCGTAATGGGAAATAAGGGTTCGTGCTAGAGGAAGGTGGTGATTATTTTGCTGTGCCAGAAACCGCTTCGCATTTAATCGTATGAGCGCTATAATTTTACGTATGGATCTTACGATTATTCAGAAAATTGCAATTTGGGCTATCCCTATTCTTTTCGCCATTACTTTGCATGAAGTGGCACACGGCTGGGTAGCGTCCTGGTTTGGTGATCAGACAGCACGTTTTTCCGGCAGACTTAGTCTCAATCCTCTTCGGCACATCGATTTAGTTGGTACGATTTTAATTCCTCTTTTGATGCTCGTTGTCAGTAATTTTATCTTCGGTTGGGCAAAGCCGGTGCCGGTTGATGCACGCAACATG
>Ga0155585_1091_pt1 | contig 12190 bp, 8 predicted proteins | sample RifCSPhighO2_12_FD_107242 | JGI IMG/M metagenome (GOLD analysis project Ga0155585, IMG submission 107242) | Gammaproteobacteria bacterium RIFCSPHIGHO2_12_FULL_43_28 | reverse complement strand
TCACCATTCAACCACTTTTTATCGCGCGCACCGGATACACGGGTGAAGATGGTTTCGAAATCATTTTACCCGTCACGGAGGCTGAAAAAATTTGGGAACGTTTACTCGCAGCAGGTGTGTCGCCTTGCGGTTTAGGTGCACGTGATACCTTGCGGCTTGAGGCAGGCCTTAATTTGTATGGTTCTGATATGGATGAGACTGTGACGCCCTTTGAATCGAATTTGGGTTGGACGGTCGTGCTGGAACCAACGGATAGAAAATTTATCGGCAGAGAGGTGTTGGAAAAGCAAAAAAACGAAGGGATAAAGCGCCGTTTAGTTGGATTGGTGTTAGAAGGGCCCGGTATTATCCGTAATCATCAAAAAGTATTACTGCCGCAAAATGGCGAAGGTGAAGTAACCAGCGGCGGTTATTCTCCCACGTTGGAAAAAAGCATTGCGCTTGCGCGCGTGCCGGCTGAAATCGGTGATGCGTGTTTTGTTTCTATTCGCGATAAGCAAGTGCCCGCACAAGTCGTAAAACCGCCATTTGTTCGTCATGGCAAGAAAATGTTTTAATCTTGTCAGCTAACCATTTCAGGATGAAAAGCTATATTTATTTAATGAGGTGATGATTCATGAGCAAGATACCAGAAAAATTGAATTATACGAAAACCCATGAGTGGGTAAAAAAAGAGGGAGATCTCCTTACCATCGGCATCACCGATCATGCGCAAACTATGTTGGGTGATTTGGTTTACGTTGAATTGCCGCAATTGGAAATGAACTTAAGCGCAGGGCAAGAATGTGCTGTCGTTGAATCAGTGAAAGCCGCCGCTGATATTTATAGTCCTGTGCAGGGTGAAGTCGTTGAGGTAAATGAAGATGTGATAGAAAATCCACAACTCATCAACGAAGATCCTTATGGCAAAGGATGGATATTAAGAGTGAGGCCATTTGATCCGAAGGGCGCAAAATTATTGAGTGCAGATGAATACTCAAAAGTGGTTGCCTCAGAAGCACATTAATCCATAACGATAGAAGAAGAGGGTGAAGCGATGCCGTTTATTCCTCACACTGAGCAAGATGTTAAAGAAATGCTGAAAAATATCGGCATTCAATCGATAGAAAATTTATTTGATGAAATTCCAGCGTCCCTGACGCAAGTGTCATTGAAAGCTATTCCATCCGGTGTATCTGAGATGGCATTGCGTCAGGAAATGGCCGAACGCGCGGCAAACGATGGCGGAATGTTATGTTTTATCGGCGCTGGTGCTTACGAGCACCATATTCCAGCGGCTGTTTGGGAGATTGCAACCCGCGGCGAATTCATGACTGCTTACACACCGTATCAAGCGGAAGCAAGCCAGGGTAGTTTGCAGCTTATTTATGAATATCAAACCATGATATCGAGTTTGATGGCGCTTGATGTTTCAAATGCATCCCTTTACGACGGCGCAACGGCTTTAGCTGAAGCCATTTTAATGGCCGTTAGGCTTAGCAAAAATGGAAAAAGCAGCCTATTAATACCGCGCAGCGTGCATCCTTATTATCGTGAAGCAGTCAAATCTATCGTCGGTCAGCAAAATATCAAATTAATTGAAATTCCTTATCAAGAAACAACGGGTAAGATTGATGTTGATATGCTTTCTGCCATGATGAACGATGATATAGCGGCACTGGTGATACCACAGCCGAATTTTTTTGGTGTGTTGGAAGATGTTGACCAATTAACCGATTGGGCGCGCGAGCAAAAAATACTTTCTATTGCGCTCGTTAATCCCATTGCAACCGCACTTTTAAAAGCACCCGGTGAATGGGGCAAGGAAGGCGTTGATATTGCCTGTGGTGAAGGACAGCCACTCGGCATTCCACTGGCATCAGGCGGTCCTTATTATGGATTGATGTGTTGCCGGCAATCACACGTGAGACAAATGCCGGGACGCATTGTGGGTAGAACGGTTGATAAAGAAGGGAAGCAAGGTTTTGTGTTGACGTTACAAGCACGCGAACAACATATTCGCCGCGCAAAAGCGACTTCAAACATTTGTACTAATCAGGGTTTAATGGTAACCGCTTCCACGATTTATATGAGTTTGATGGGACCGAATGGATTGCGTCGTGTCGCCACACTCTGTCATCAACGCACACGAGAATTGGTCGATGCATTAACGACGATTCCTGGTGTTGAAGTTGTTTTCGAGCCGCCGTATTTTCACGAAGTGTTGTTAAGAGTGAATCAGCCGGTTAAAGCAGTGTTATCTGCGCTTGCGAGCGAAGGTATTCAAGGGGGATTCGCATTGAATGAGGCTTATCCTGAATTGGCTGATTGTTTGCTTCTGTGTGTCACCGAAACAAAACGAACAGAAGATATCAAACGATTTGCGCATGCATTGCGGCAAGTATTGGCTGGTAGTTTTTTAAGTGGGAGTAAAGCAGCATGTCAGGCTTAATTTTCGAAAAATCACGTCATGGTCGATTTGCAAAATCACAATGGCCGGAAGCACTTCAATCCTCTATCGCAATTCCTGCGTCATTGTTGCGTAAAAGTGAACCCGCACTGCCTGAATTGTCTGAGCTTGACGTCGTGCGTCATTACACTAATCTCTCGAAGAAAAACTTTTCTATCGACACGCATTTTTATCCGCTTGGTTCATGCACCATGAAATACAACCCAAGAGGTGTGCATCGTTTGGCATCGCTCGATGGCTTTTTGCAGCATCATCCTTTATCGCTGGATGAAAATAGCCAAGGCTTTATGTCTTGTGTTTATGAGTTACAAGAAATCCTGCAAGAAGTAACAGGCATGAAAGGCTGTGCCTTATCACCGATGGCGGGTGCGCAAGGTGAATTTGCGGGTGTTGCGATGATCCGTGCTTATCACCACGCACGTAACGATCAAAAACGCGATGAAATGTTAGTGCCTGATGCAGCGCATGGTACGAATCCTGCCTCCGCTGTGCAATGTGGATTTAAAGTCAAAGAAATTCCAACGTTGCCAGATGGTAATGTTGATATTGACGCACTGAAAGCGGCGGTTGGTCCAACGACGGCGGGTATCATGTTGACGAACCCATCAACGCTCGGTGTGTTTGAGCAAAAAATTCAGGAAATTGCGCGCATCGTGCATGAAGCCGGTGGTTTGCTTTATTATGATGGTGCTAATTTTAACGCGATTCTCGGTAAAGTGCGACCGGGCGATATGGGTTTTGATGTGGTACATCTTAATTTACATAAAACCTTTGCAACACCACACGGTGGTGGTGGTCCAGGTTGTGGTCCCGTGGTCGCGAATGCAAAATTATTTCCTTATCTTCCTGTTCCGCGCGTTGCCAGGGAAAATGAACGGTATTATTGGCTAAGCAAGAAAGATTGCCCAGATAGTATCGGTCGTTTATCTGCTTTCATGGGTAATGCCGGCATTATGTTACGTGCTTATCTTTACGTACGTTTGCTTGGAAAGGAAGGCATGGTGCGTGTTGCAGAATATGCAACGCTCAATGCAAATTATTTATTAAAACGCTTGAAAACAGCTGGTTTTAAACCGGCGTTTCCAGAACGGCGCGCCAGTCATGAGTTTATTATCACGTTAAAAAACGAAGCAAAAACATTGAATGTCACTGCACTGGATGTCGCGAAACGTTTGCTTGATTACGGCTTTCATGCGCCTACCATGTATTTCCCACTTCTGGTGCCGGAATGTTTATTGATCGAACCTACTGAAACGGAAAGTAAAGAAACATTAGATGCATTTGCAGATGCAATGATTGCTATTTTAAAGGAAGCGAATAAAGATCCTCTGCAATTAAAGAATGCACCATGTACGTTACCCGTTAAGCGTTTGGATGAAGTGAAAGCAGCAAGAGAATTGGATTTGGTTTATAGGGAAAAGGGTTGAGGATTGGTCGTGCTCTATAAAACCAATCACATAAATTGAAAATAACTCGCTTTGGTCCTGAGTTATCAGTCGACTTTTCGAGCTTAATTTTTTTATTGGATACGCATTTCTACTGTCAGCCATGCCAGATCTCATAAGTTAGTTTTACTTTTGTAGTGTGCGATGATGTCTTTCCAGTAATTCATTTCTGTCTTTTGCAACCCCTTTATGGAATAGATGACTAAAGTTAAGTTGCGTATCAATCAGTTTAAAATAATTCGTTAGTTTTTTTGCTGGCATCGCTCGAATAAGCTGAAACATCGTTTCTGCATCATGCTCACTATTGATGTTCGGATAGTTCCGTAAAAATGAAGCGACTCTCAGCTCATCAACCGTATCCGCTTCAAAGAATTTTTCAAATTTAGCATCACCTTGAGATGGTTTATTGAAACGTGGATTTTTGGCGACATCAAGTATACGCCCATCTCTCCTAATTTCTCTCACTGCGAAAACTGAATTGGCATCAATATGTGTATTTATATATTCTTCTGCCTTTAATGCATTTGAGTTTAAATCGGCATGAATGCAATTTGACATGCAGGCAGCTTCATTGCTCACCACCGCATATAAAAAGCCACTCGCTTGCTCGATTCGAGAAATAAACTTTGCCTCAGCCGAGTATAAGATATTGCTTGAGGTCGGTACGGTGCCAAAGGTCCAACCGGTTCTGTCACAATTATAATTAATCGCATCCATGACATAAGGTATTTCAAGATCAAGTTGTCCTTTTGGATGGTACTTTGAAACGCGAAACATGGAAGGCTGCATACCATAAGTAAACACAAAAGAGGGAGTGCCAAATGAATCATGCGGCATGACAAAGCGATATTGCATTCGCAATTGTTGATTTTCAAATTTCGCGAGCGATGAACTTTCCTGAATACTTTTCTTTATATATTCAATTCTAGATTGTCTGAAATCATCATCGTGAGTGAAAAGGTGATTAGAGATTTTATTCGCCGCACGTTTTGCCAATATGATAGCTGATTTTGCTTTTTGCTTTTCATGCAAATTGGCATCTACACTGTTTAATGTTTTATGGTAGACGTCAAATTGGTTATCACTCAAGATTTGTAGGGTTTTTTTCGCAAGATGAGTAGCTTTAGCAAGCTCACCACCTTTATTTGCCTGAAGTTTTGCTATGGATTTCAAATTATCTTTAATAGGGCTCGTTTTCTTTATGGATAACCCACCCCTTGTCGAATTGAAAAGGAGCGGTGTTCCTTTCAGAGAACAGGGCTTTGGTCTTGCGCGCATGTTAATCTTCTCTCGATTGTGTGTTGGTGTCGTCTTGTATTTGCGACTACATTTAATTACTTAATCAGTGAGTTATATGATACTAGAGAATAGTTAAGGGATTCTTATTAGAGCTGATTTTAGAATCGATCTTTCCATTGTCGAAGTTCGGCAAAAATTTCAATTTTATCAGCAAGTTGTTTGCCAGCGTGGTTTTCGAGGCTGCTTTTTACGTTAGTTTGATGACAGCGGAGAAAGGGATTGGTTGCCATTTCTTCGCTTAAAAGGCTGGGGAGTGTCGGCAGGTTATTTTCGCGTAGGGTTTTTACTTTTTGCAGGCGTGATTGTATTTCACTGTTTTCTGGTTCGACAAGTGCGGCAAATTGCAGGTTTTTTACCGTATATTCATGCGCACAATAGATTTTGGTGTCATCCGGCAAGGCCGCAATTTTTTGTAGTGAATGGTAGAGTTGCGCGGCGGTTCCCTCAAATAATCTACCGCAACCGCCCGCAAATAAGGTATCACCGCAGAAAAGCATACCCTTAGCATAATAAGCAATGTGGCCTTTTGTATGCCCTGGAATCGCTAATACGCTAAAGGTGAGCGGAAAATTAGTAATGGTGATTTCATCCGGTTCATTCACTTTTTTAGTCAATGAGGTAACGCCATCATTTAAGGGGCCAATGACGGGAATGGGATAACGTGAAATGAGTGCCGTTATACCGCCCGTGTGATCGTGATGATGATGGGTAATAAGAATGGCAGCGAGTGTTAATTTATTTTTCTCTAGAAAATCAATCACAGGGTGGGCCTCACCCGGATCAAAGATAAGGGTCCGTCCCGTTTTAGTATCAACGATCGCCCACATGTAATTATCACTAAAGGCGGGTATGGGCACTATTTCAATCTGATTAGCGTCGTTAGTCATGGGCAACCTGAGTCATTTATCTGACGATACTTTTCACCCAAAATAGCATAAAATAGGAGAATGAAAAACAGAGAGTGTTTATGGAGCTGTGTCATGCCAGCATGCTTTTAGCTGGCATCCAGAATGAACCTGAGAAAAGCCTAGATGCCAGCTAACAGCATGCTGGCATGACACAGTTTGATGAATGTTCTCGAAAAACAGGGACGGATAGTCGTCATGCATGGATTGGCGCCGCTTGTTTATGATCTTGCTCTGATGCTCGGTGTTGCGGGGATAGTAGCAATAATATTTCAACGCATTCATCAGCCTATTGTTCTTGGTTATTTGGTGGCTGGTATGATTATCGGCCCGAATACACCACCTTACAGCTTTATTAAAGATACGCTAAACATTCAGACCCTCTCTCAATTGGGCGTTATTTTTTTAATGTTTTCATTGGGACTTGAATTTAGTTTTCATAAGTTAATGCGCGTGGGATTTTCAGCGTCAATTATTGGCTTGGTTGAAGTGCTCGTCATGGTTCTTGTTGGTTATACCGTGGGTCTTACCGTTGGATTCACGCATTATGATAGCTTGTTTTTGGGCGCTGCGTTGGCCATTTCATCAACGACGATTATTCTCAAAGCAATTGAAGAATTAAATCTTAAAACAAAACGATTTGCCGAATTAATCTTTGGTGTTTTAATTGTTGAAGATTTATTAGCAATCTTGTTACTTGTTGCACTTTCAACCGTGGTGGTGACAAAAAATATTTTTTCATTTGATATGTTACATGCAACGAATAAATTGGTTTTAGTGGTTGGCAGTTGGTTTTTGGTGGGCTATTTTTTAGTGCCGACTATTTTTAGGCATATATCGGCTTATATTAGTCAAGAAACCTTAACCATTATCTCCGTTGCGCTTTGTCTATTTCTGGTAACAACGGCTTCTTATTTTCATTATTCAGCAGCACTCGGTGCGTTTATTATGGGTTCAATATTAGCTGAAACGGTGCTTGTTCATCGCATTGCAAAACGCATTAATCCCATTCGTGATATTTTTGCCGCTGTGTTTTTTATTTCAGTGGGCATGCTTATTGATCCTGTTATTATCTATGAGCATTGGGAAGTGATTCTGATTCTTACCCTGGTGACCATTGTTGGAAAATTAACGTTGACCTCGCTTGCGTCATTTTTAACGGGACAAAGCATCACAACGTCGGTGCGCGCTGGATTTAGTATGGCGCAGATCGGAGAGTTTTCATTTATTATTGTTGCACTTGGTGTTTCTCTCCATGTGGTCAGCGCCAAACTGTATCCCATCGTTGTCGCTGTCTCTGGTGTAACGACTTTCACTACCCCCTATTTAATTCGATTATCAGGTTGGATAAGCGGTGAACTTGATAAACGACTGCCAGGACGGCTCAAGTATTTTTTAAATAGTTATGCAGCCTGGGTTTATCGCGCTCAATCGGCATCGCAAAAAAAACCGCTGCTTCGTATGGTGACGACCCGCCTTATTATTAACGGGATCATCGTTGCTATTCTTTTTACGTTAGTCAATCACATGCTTTTACCACAATTACAAATGCTTATCACACAACGCTGGTTGGTGAGTACGATCAGTTTATTAATGTCACTTGTTATTGCCTCACCGTTTATTTGGGGCATGTTATTTGCTTATAAGCAGGCAGATATTCCAAGCTATGCCAGAACAAAATGGTCACCCGCCGTTTTTATGGTGTGGCTGGTGACATTAACCGAAATTGTCGTATTAACGTTTGCCTATTTTCATTCATTGATTACTGATACTGCCGTTATTTTGATAGTGATTATCTTTTTTAGCTTTGCATTTCAGCACTTGGAGCGATCTTATCACTGGTTTGAACGACAGCTCTTAAGAAATATCAAAAAGCAGGCTGGTAGTCATTTGCGTTATGAAGAACTAGCACCGTGGGACACTCATCTTGTTGAAATTATCGTCGGCGATCATTCACCATTTCGACAAAAGAAATTAATAGAATTAACCCTGCGCCAGCGGTTTGGTATCAATATTGTGGCGATTTGTCGCGGTGTCAATGTTATTTATGCGCCGCGTGGTAATGAAATGATTAAACCGCGAGACAAATTAATTGTGCTCGGCAATGACGAGCAATTGGAAACCTTTAAACATGAAGCTGAATTAACCAATAAAAAGTATGAGCCCGCTCACATGCTGGAAAAATTCATGCTAAAGGGTATTTTGCTTGATCATGCAAGCCCATTTGTCGGTAAATCGATCCATGAATCTGGTATACGTGAATTAATCGGTGGGATTGTGGTTGGTATCGAACGTCACAATCAACGCATTCTGAATCCCGATGCGCAAAGTATTCTGAACGTCAATGATGTGATCTTCATCGTTGGTGAGCGGGATAAAATTAACAAACTTGAGTTTAAATACGATTTGCTTTAATCGCATTGGTCATTATTGAGAATAGGTCAGTCAATACATGTTAGATAGTCTTTACAATGAATTTGCCGTCATCATGTCCTTGTCGGTCATCATCGGCTTAATTGCGATTAAACTGCGACAGCCGCTTATTCTATCCTTCATCATCGTTGGTTTTGTCGCAGGGCCGAGTGTTCTAGGCTGGATCACCGCGCAAAGTGAAATTGAAGTGCTCGCTAATTTTGGCGTGACATTGTTGTTATTTATTGTGGGACTGAAGCTTGATTTGCAACTCATTAAATCCTTTGGCCCACTGGTGATATTGATTGGTTTAGGCCAGATCGTTTTAACCGCGGTGGGCGGTCTCCTGATTGGATTTTTAATGGGAATGGCTATCGTACCGGCGCTTTTTGTCGCGGCTGCGGTTACTTTTTCAAGTACCATTATTATTGTCAAAGTGCTTTCCGATCGTGATGAAATCGATTCACTCTATGGCCGAATCACCGTCGGCATTTTAATCGTGCAAGATTTAGTGGTCGTTATCGCGCTTATCATTTTATCCTCCCTGCGTGTACAGCATGGGTTGTCGCTTCCTCTGGAAATTGCTTCGCTGCTTCTACGCGGCATAGGATTTCTTGCCGTCATCGCGCTATTAATGCGATATGTACTGCCGGCGTTGCTTCCACAATTCGCAAGGTCTCGAGAGCTTTTAGTGCTATTTGGTATTTCCTGGGCGGTCATTTTAGCGGTATCGGGGATCATGCTGGGCTTTAGCCAAGAAATAGGCGGATTTTTGGCAGGGGTTTCATTGGCATCGACGCGTTATCGCGAATCACTCGCTTCACGTTTGGAGACATTGCGTAATCTCTTATTGCTTTTCTTCTTCTTAAACCTGGGGGCGTCGCTTCACTTAGAGGTAATGACTAGCCTGCTTTTACCAGCCGTTGTTTTTTCCGTTTTTGTGTTATTGATTAAACCACTGATTATTATGACCATCATGATCCCGATGCGCTTTCGCACGAGAACCAGTTTTTTAGCGGGCTTTACGCTAGGCCAACTCAGTGAGTTTTCGCTTATCCTCGCTATGTTGGGTGTGAATCTTGGCTTTATCGGGTCAGAAATCGAAGGGTTGATTACCTTCATTGCGATGGTCACCATCGGTATTTCAACCTATGTCATCGCGTATGCAACCACGCTTTATCAAAGGCTTTCACCGTGGCTTGCACGTTTTGAACGTGATATCAAGTATCGTGAAGATGAGGCAGGGGATCACGTTGAAGATCACGTTGATATTATCGTCTTTGGTTTTGGCCGTCACGGGAAACATCTTGCTAGTTTGTTAGCAGGACGTGGTTTCAAAATAATGGGGATTGATTTTGATCCCCGCAAATTAAAAGAATATCATGCGGACTTGCGATGTATTGTGCGTTACGGTGATGCGGAAGATGCTGAATTTCCCAAAACGTTGCCGCTTACGCATGCGAAATGGGTGGTGAGTACGGTCCCACATCATGATGCTAATCAACTGCTTGTCTCTGCCTTAAGAGAAGTTGGTTATCGCGGCAAGATTGCACTTAGTGCGTATCATGAAAATGAAATTGAAGCGTTTAACGCATTGCATGTCGATTTGGTGTTAATCCCATTTAGAGATGCGGCGTATGCGGCGGCAGAGAAGATTGTGGAAGGTTGATAGTGAGAAGCGCAATGACGAAGACTCGTCATTGCGCGTTCAGTTTTCTTTAACTCTTTCCTGAGCGTTTTCTTTCGTGTTCTTTCAAGAATTTTTTGCGGATACGAATCGATTGTGGTGTCACTTCAACCAGTTCATCATCTTCAATAAACTCAAGCGCCTGCTCAAGTGAATATTGAATATGTGGTGTCAGAATAATATTTTCATCTGAACCAGAGGCGCGCATATTTGTGAGCTGCTTTGCTTTGCAAACGTTAACGACCAGATCGTTATCACGTGTATGGATACCGACAATCATCCCCTCATAGACTTCTGTTTGTGGTCCAATCAGCATGCGTCCACGTTCTTGCAAGTTAAAGAGTGAATACCCAAGTGCGATACCTTGTTGATTTGAAATTAAGACGCCATTTTGACGATGTGGAATATCACCTTTCGCAAGACCGTAATGGCTAAATACATGATGCATAATACCTGTGCCTGAGGTTAGCGTCAGGAACTCGGTATGAAAACCGATAAGTGAGCGCGATGGAATAATGTAATCAAGTCGTACGCGGCCTTTATCGTCCGCCACCATGTTTTTTAAATCACCCCTCCTTGACCCAAGCCTTTCCATGATCGTGCCTTGGTACTCGTTAGGAACGTCTATAGCGAGTGTTTCTAACGGCTCTTGTAATTCACCATCAATGACCTTAGTGATCACTTCAGGACGAGAAACCGCTAACTCGTAACCTTCGCGGCGCATATTTTCAATCAGAATGGATAAATGCAATTCACCACGACCAGATACTTTAAACTTATCTGGGTCACTGGTTTCTTCAACGCGTAAAGCAACATTGTGTAAGAGTTCTTGGTATAAGCGATCGCGAATGCGGCGGCTCGTCACGTACTTACCTTCTTTACCGGCAAACGGCGAGTTATTGACTTGGAATGTCATGCTGACCGTTGGTTCATCAACCATGAGTGCGGGCAATGCTTCAACGTGATCTGGATCACAGATGGTATCTGAGATATGCAATTGCTCGATGCCGGTGATCGCGATGATATCACCCGCATTTGCTTCAGCGACTTCACTGCGATCAAGTCCAAGATATTCCAGTACTTGCAAGATGCGGCCATGACGTGTGTTGCCTTCACGGTCGATAATCGTCACTGGCATATTTGTTTTTGCTTTGCCGCGTGAGATACGACCAATACCAATCATGCCGACATAGCTTGAGTAATCAAGCGTACTAATTTGCATTTGGAATGGACCACTTGGATCAACGGCGGGTGCTGGTACATGCTTGATGATCGTTTCAAGTAAGGGCGCCATATCAGTGCTTGCTTCATTGAGATTTAGCGTTGCATAGCCAAGTAACGCAGAAGCGTAGACAACAGGAAAATCAAGCTGCTTATCACTCGCACCAAGATTATCAAAGAGATCAAATACTTGATCCATGGCCCAATCAGGCCGCGCGCCGGGGCGGTCAACTTTATTGATGACGACAATTGGATTAAGACCACACGCAAAGGCTTTTTGTGTGACAAAGCGTGTTTGCGGCATGGGACCATCGACGGCATCAACCAGCAATAAGACAGAGTCAACCATGGAGAGAATACGTTCCACTTCACCACCAAAGTCAGCATGTCCCGGTGTGTCAACGATATTAATTCGGTAATCTTGCCACTTGATAGCGGTGTTCTTCGCGAGAATCGTAATGCCGCGTTCGCGTTCCAAATCATTGCTATCCATAATCCGCTCGGTATTCGTCGCTTTCTTGGAAAGACTGGCGGTTTGTTGCAAGAGCTTATCAACAAGCGTTGTTTTGCCATGGTCAACATGGGCGATGATAGCAATATTACGTAATTTTTGGGTCACGATGTTCACCTGACTGAGTGGGTTTGATTTTTTAGGTTGCTTATCTTACCTGAAATTGCCGCTAGTCTCTATATTCGAAGGCTTGTGCCAGTTCGTATTCTTCTTGTGTATTGATTTCTAAGGTTTTTTCATTCGTCAAACAAACCCGAATTT
>Ga0155585_1038_pt1 | contig 12241 bp, 10 predicted proteins | sample RifCSPhighO2_12_FD_107242 | JGI IMG/M metagenome (GOLD analysis project Ga0155585, IMG submission 107242) | Gammaproteobacteria bacterium RIFCSPHIGHO2_12_FULL_43_28 | reverse complement strand
TCGATGGTCATGTGCATCAATGGTTTACTGACAATACCCCTATGCGTTTTAGAAGTTATGGCTGGCACGTCATATCAGAGGTTGATGGGCACGATAGTGCAGCAGTCAAAAAAGCAATCGAAGAAGCGCAACGCATAACAGATAAACCAATTTTGATTTGCTGTAAAACGACGATTGGCTGGGGCGCGCCTAATTTGGCGGGCAGTGAAAAAACACACGGCGCTGCATTAGGCGATAAAGAAATTGCAGCCGTACGATCTGCATTGAATTGGCCCTACGAAGCCTTTTTGGTGCCAGATGAAATTTATTGCTCATGGGATGCACGCAAGAGCGGTGCCGCAAATGAAAAAGCGTGGCAAAACTTATTTGAACAGTATGAGGCTGCTTACCCTGAGTTGGCTGAAGTCCTACTAAGACGAATGAGCGATCAATTGCCGACAGATTGGCATGAAAAATCCAATCAATTATTGCATGAATTAAACGCGAAAAAAGCCGCAGTGGCGACACGTAAAGCCTCGCAACTGTGTCTTGATCATTATGCCAATGAATTGCCAGAAATTCTGGGCGGCTCAGCGGATTTAACCGAATCAAATTGCACGAATTGGAAAGGCATGAAGGTTTTTTCAAAAGAGACACCGGATGGCCGCTATATTCATTATGGTGTGCGTGAGTTTGGTATGTCAGCCATCATGAATGGCATGGCATTACATAAAGGCGTATTACCTTTTGGTGGAACGTTTTTGACGTTTTCAGATTATGCGCGTAATGCGATTCGCCTCGCTTCTATTATGCGGCAACGGGTTGTATTTGTTTATAGTCATGATTCGATTGGCTTAGGTGAAGATGGTCCGACGCATCAACCGATTGAGCAATTGCCCGCATTACGCATGATGCCTAATCTTTCGCTGTGGCGCCCTTGTGATAGCGTTGAAACAGCCATTGCCTGGCGCGCTGCCATTGAAAGACAAGGCCCAACGTGTCTTTTGCTTTCGCGTCAAGTATTGCCGCATCAAGTGCATGATGAAAAAAACTTATCGCTTATACAACGTGGCGGTTACATCTTGTTAGATTATGCGAACGGCAAACCCGATGCTATTTTAATAGCAACGGGCTCTGAAGTATCACTGGCAGTCGAAGCGGCGAACCAATTAAAAGAAGAAGAAATTTATGTGCGCGTTGTTTCAATGCCATCAACGGATGTTTTTCTTGCGCAAGATGAAGCGTATCGTGATGCAGTATTGCCGGACACGGTCATGACAAGAATCGCCATTGAAGCGGCTGCAACGGCTTACTGGCATCAATTTGTTGGTACAAATGGCGCTGTGATCGGGCTTGATCGCTACGGTGCGTCTGCGCCAGCAAAAGAGGTTTATCGCGACTGTGGTATCACGACAGAACGAGTAGTGGCAATCACAAAAGAAGTTATCTATTCCGCGGCAAGCGCGTTAGCGCATCCGCAAAAAAAATGTGTTTCAGGTATGGTGATATAAGTAGAGTTACTGGAGAAATTAACATGACGATTAGAGTTGCAATTAATGGTTACGGCCGTATTGGACGCAATATTCTGCGTGCTCATTACGAAAAAAAACTGCACCCAGAAATTCAAATTGTTGCGATCAATGATCTTGGCGATATCGCAACCAACGTTCATTTAACGCGTTATGATACAACGCATGGTAAATTTCCAGGGGACGTGTCGGTTGCAAAAGAGGGGATGCAAGTAAATGGCAACACCATTCGCATTGTTGCAGAAAGAGATCCAAAGAAACTTCCATGGAAAGAATTAAATATTGATATCGTATTCGAATGCACCGGACTTTTCACCAGCAAAGAAAAAGCAGCGCAGCATTTGGAAGCGGGTGCAAAAAAAGTGATTATCTCAGCGCCAGGAACGGGTGTTGATGCGACGATTGTGTACGGTGTTAATCACCAGATTTTGAAAACCTCCGATACCGTTATTTCAAATGCATCCTGCACCACGAATTGTTTAGCCTCTGTTGTTAAACCATTAAATGAAAGTGTAGGGATTGTTAGCGGGCTCATGAATACCGTGCATGCATTCACGAATGATCAAAGCTTGATTGATGTTTATCACAGTGATTTGCGCCGCGCACGTTCCGCGACCCAATCGATTATTCCTACCAAAACGGGTGCCGCCTCTGCGCTTGGCTTGGTGCTGCCTGAATTAGACGGCAAACTCGATGGTTTTGCGGTACGTGTGCCAACGATTAATGTTTCATTGGTCGATCTTACTTTTGAAGCAAAGCGCGCAACCACCGTTGATGAAATCAATGGCGTTATTCGTAAGGCAGCAGAAGGCCCAATGAAAGAAGTGTTGGCTTACAATGAAGAACAATTAGTTTCATGCGATTTTAATCACAATCCTGCTTCAGCTATCTTCGATACCTTTGGCACAAAGGTGATTGGTAATTTAGTAAAAGTGTTGGCTTGGTATGATAATGAGTGGGGCTTTTCTAATCGTATGTTAGATGTTGCTTCTGCCTGGATGAAATTAAAATAACTAAGGAGAGGCTTATGTCTGTTTCGATGGCTGACATTATGGCGGTGGTCCATCGTCATGCACCGCGAAACTTCCAACCCAGGTTTGGTATGATTTTGGGTTCTGGTCTTTCATCACTTGCTGATCAAATGACGCAGGTGGTTTCTATCCCCTATCAAGCGATTCCTGGCATACAAACGGGTTCGGTTTCAGGTCATGCTTCGTTGCTGCAAATGGGTTATCTCAATGATATTCCAGTGGTTTGCTTGCGAGGCAGATTGCATCTTTATGAAGGCGTTGCTTATGAGCCAATCGCGACCTTGGTGCGCATCGTTAGAAATTTAGGGTGTCATTGCTTTATCGTGACGGGTGCCGCTGGTTCTTTGCGTGAAGAGGTTGGCCCCGGCGAACTCATGATGATTAATGATCACATTAATTTTCAGCCAGGCAATCCGTTAGTGGGTGCGAATGATGAAAGTATTGGACCGCGTTTTCTCGCGATGGAAGATGCGTACGATCACAATTTACGAGAAATCATGATAGCCTGTGCTGAACGTTTACATATTCCATTGCAGCAAGGGGTTTATATTTCAACGTTAGGGCCCTCGTTTGAAACGCCGGCTGAAATCCGCGCATTTAGAATGTGGGGTGCGGATGCAGTTGGGATGTCGTGTGTGCCAGAAGTTATTTTAGCGCGACATGCGGGCATGCGTGTTGCTTGTGTGGCGGCGATTACCAATCTCGCGGCTGGTATGCAGCATGAAAAAATATCACATACCGGAACATTACAATATGGTGAAATTGCAGCGCGCAAATTAATTAAACTGTTGCCGGAATTTTTAAAGGATGCAAATGAAAGTGGATTGGCTTCTTAGCGCCAAACAATCTATTCAATCAATAAGGCAAATTAACGTTGATTCAGCATTAAGTGCAAGATTGGTTGGTCTTATTGATTTGACGAGTTTAAATGAAACTGACACGGAAGCGAGTGTCGCTGCCTTTTGCAATAAAGCGAATACACCCATAGGACCAGTTGCCGCCGTCTGTGTTTATCCTCAATTTGTTCGTATGGTTGCAGCTACTTTCAAAGCGTCGCGAATAAGGGTAGCAACTGTTGTTAATTTTCCAGAAGGTAATCAGCCTATTGAAGCGGTGTTGGCTGATATCAACCAAGTTATCGAAGATGGTGCAAACGAAGTCGATGTTGTTTTTCCCTACGCCACTTATCTTGCCGGCGATCAAACGTATGCACATCGTTTTGTGGAATATTGTAAAGCCGCCGTGGGGGATAACATTAAACTCAAGGTGATATTGGAAACAGGCGCATTGCACGAAGCGGAAACGATTGCAAATGCAGCGTGTGATGTCATTTCAGCGGGTGCTGATTTTGTGAAAACCTCAACGGGGAAAATTCCTGAAGGCGCAACCCTCGAAGCTGCCGCCGCTATTTTACTGGCGATTAAATCAATGTCAGCGACGCACAAAAAAACAGTGGGTTTGAAAGTGTCTGGCGGTATTCGTGAACTTTCTGAAGCAGCGCAATACGTTGCACTCGCAGAAACCATCATGGGACCAACTTGGGTAACGCCTGATACCTTTCGCATTGGCGCGAGCAAACTGGTCGAGAAATTGATTTAGGTGGAAGCCTCTTTGTTGTCATGCCAGCGTGCTTTTAGCTGGCATCTAGTATTTTAAGCATTTCCTGGATGCCACCTCGCACAAAAAGCGTGCGGCTGGCATGACATTTCTTTTCTTCAGCGAAAGCCTCTTTGTTGTCATGCCAGCGGCTTTTAAGCTGGCAACCAGGTTTTTAAAAAAAGGTTGTCTTGTCAGCTAAGCCTACCTCAAGTATTTTTATCTGGATGCCTCGCACAAAAAACGTGCGGCTGGCATGACATACAGTCTACTTCCTCAATCGCGGCGAACTGCTCTCACGATTGAAAGTAGATGAATCACTGCTCTTTATTGGCTGCATCACTTTTTTATTTTCTTTTTTTGTTTTAGTTAAAGCAATTTTTATGGTTTCTTCAAATTTGCTTTTATTATTTTTAAATTCGTCTTCCAGTTTTAATAATTTCTTTTTTGCATCGTAGATTTTACTTTGCATCTTTCCTCGTTGACCTTCGATATTGGAAAGCAGAAAGCTTGGTTGTCCCGTTGTTGTATTCGTCAGTTTTTCAAAGCCTTCAATTTTTTGCTTGTTCGTCACTATTTTTTGGTCAATTTAAAAATCTGATTACTTCATTCCAGTTGGGCATGCTCAAAGATGAGGGTAGTGGCAGGGCGATTTTCTGTAGCCTTTTTTGCCCATTTGCGTATAAAATCAACCATCCTTAAAACCATAGAATTCACTTATGAATACCTTACACAAGCAGGAAAAAGTTGGTCATTCAAAGCAAGCCTGGGTCGTGACACTGACTGCTTCTCTCTTTTTTTTCTATGAATTCATACAGATGAATTTCTTCAATACGATCAATACGGAATTAAGAGAAGCCTTTCAGCTGGACGCGGTTGATATTGGTCATTTATTTTCCATGTACTTTTATGCAAACGCCCTCTGCATTTTTCCAGTCGGTAATTTGCTTGATCGTTTCTCAACTAAAAAAATGCTCCTCTTTGCGGTCACAATTTGTACAGTTGGTACTTTGATCTTTACTATCTCAACGCATTATTCACAGGCGGCGTTTGGCCGCTTTTTGGTGGGCATGGGCGCCTCATTCTGCTTCTTAAGTTGTATCAGGATTGCCTCACGCTGGTTCCCTCCGCAGCGCATGGCCTTTGTGACTGGTATTGTCGTGACGATGGCGATGCTAGGTGGTTTGATGGCACAAACACCGTTTGCCTTAGTGACGCATTACTTCGGCGATTGGCGAATGACCATGTATTTGAATACGCTTTTGGGTGTGGTTATTTTAATCGCCGTCTTTTTGGTGGTTGAAGATCGTCCGCCGAACTCGCATCACGAGGCGGCAACAGAGCATAACCACTTAAAAGAATTAGGTGTGTGGCGGTGTGTCAAGCTTGCGGCGTTGAACCCACAAAACTGGCTGGGTGGGCTTTACACCTCTTTCATGAATTTACCGGTATTTATTTTGGGCGGCTTGTGGGGCATTCTTTATCTGACGCAAGCGCATCACTTGACCGCAGCGCAAGCCTCATATGCGACGACCATCTTCTTTGTTGGTGTCATCGTTGGCTCTCCGCTCTTTGGCTACGTATCTGATCACATTGAACGTCGCGTGTTGCCAATGGTGTTTGGCGCGATTGCATCACTGCTTGTTGTGACGGTACTCATGTATGTGCCAAATTTATCGCTTCCATCGGTCATCGCGCTATTTTTCCTGATCGGTTTAACAACGAGTTCTCAGGTATTGAGTTACCCAACGATTGCGGAATTGAATCCGCTTTATTTGACCAGTACCGCGGTGAGTATCGATTCTGTTTGCATCATGATAAGTGGGTTTGTGGTGCCGCCTTTATTTGGTTGGTTGATGGAAGGCAGCGGGATCCAACGAGTCGTGGATGGGGTTGCGATATATGATGCGCACGATTTTAATCGCGCGATGTTGATCATTCCAGCCGCATTTGTTATCAGTTTAATTCTTACCCTCTTTATTCGCGAAACGAATTGTCGTTCGCAGGCTTAAAAGGAGTTTCGCTGTCATGCCAAGAGCATTTGTTATCATGTTGGATTCATTTGGTCTTGGCGCAACAGCAGATGCCGATAAATACGGCGATCAAGGCGCAGATACCATACGGCATATTGCCGAGTGGTGTCAGGCAGGCAAGGCAGATAAAGCAGGTGTCCGCTCGGGTCCACTGCATCTCCCCAATTTGACTCGCCTTGGTTTAAATGGCGCTGCCATGATTAGCCAGGGTAAATCCATTCCTGGATTAGATCAGCATGCAGTCATGACGGGCGCTTACGGTTGTGCGGAAGAATTAAGTCTTGGCAAAGATACCCAAAGCGGTCACTGGGAAATGGCCGGTGTGCCTGTTTTATTTGAATGGGGTTATTTCAAGCAAGATAATCCCTGTTTCCCGCCAGAATTATTAAATGATTTGATTGGGCAAGCCAAACTGCCTGGCGTGCTCGGCAATAAGCACGCATCGGGTACGGTCATTCTCGAAGAATTGGGTGAGTTGCATCAGAAAACCGGCAAGCCAATTGTGTATACGTCTGCCGATAGTGTTTTTCAAATCGCAGCACACGAAGAAAGTTTTGGTTTGGATAGATTGTATGAGGTGTGTGCGATAGCGCGCAAACTCGTTGATGATTACCATATTGGACGTGTTATTGCGCGGCCATTTTTGGGCACACCAAATAAATACTATCGAACAGGTAATCGCCATGATTATGCTGTGCCACCGCCGTCACCCACTTTGTTAGATGATTTAGTTGCAGCCGGCGGTTCTGTGATTGCTATTGGAAAAGTCGCTGATATTTATGCGCACCATGGGATTACAAAAGAAGTGAAGGCAGATGGTAACAAAGCATTATTCGAAACGTTTATCAATGAAGCAAAAAATGCGCCCGATAAAAGTCTCACGTTTGTAAATTTGGTTGATTTTGATATGGTGTTTGGCCATCGGCGTGATGTGATTGGCTATGCAAAAGCATTAGAAGATTTTGACAGTTGGCTGCCATCGTTTGAAAAAATATTAAAACCAGGGGACATGGCCATCATTACAGCCGATCACGGCTGTGATCCCACCTGGATTGGATCAGATCATACGCGCGAACACGTCCCTGTCCTTGCCTTTGGTCCAGACATTAAAGCGGGGTCCCTGGGTTTACGAAAATCATTTGCGGATATCGGGCAGAGCATTGCAAAGCATCTCGGACTCGCGCCTTTGAAGTATGGAGTGGTGTTTGGTTAGTTGTGCCATGTTTCATTGTATACTTACGGCACCCCTGCGTGACTATCTCAAACAATCATGCAACTATGAGACTTATGCGTATCACGATTTACTTCGTGTTGCGCAGTTGAATGTTGCAATTGCTGCTTAACTTCTGAAAATCCTGATGCTTTTGCTCGACATAGTTTTTGAAATCCGGTCCGCCCCCGTGCACCCCGCCCGCGCGCCCGGCCATAAATACTTATTGCAAAATCAAAACCCAAACCAGCACGTGAATCATCAACGAGAGTCCGAGGAAACTCATTTTGGGAATCATGTTCGTAGTGAAAAGATCGCTTCATCTCATGTAAATTCTTGATTGTATCAACGTCTTGTGCAAACGCCTGTCTATCCACTGCGGGTAAACGGCGTTCGGGAAAAAGCAATTGTCGCCAGACTAGTCGGTTTTTGTAATAATCAGCGCCATTATGGCTTAATGCATCCCATTCTTTATTAAGAAGTTCAAAAACTTGAAAAAGAGTTGCATAGATAAAGCCAATATACTTAATTTGTGCTTCAGGCGTTTTTAATTCACGCGGCGCAAACGCTTTTCTAAATGCTTCTAGTGCGGTGCGCAGCTCACTTTTATAATCTGGATTATATTTATTAGCTGTCGTATCCGTCGCAAGTTCTTCGGTGATATCTGCTTTTGAACTTCGCTTGATGATATCGATGAGGGCTTTAATGTCATACGGTTTTACGTTAAGCATATTGTCAATCGCTGCTTCATAACGTTTGAATTGCTCTTCGCGCAGTTTTTTGCATTCATTGACAAAATCTTCTTTCTTTATTGAATTATCTTTTAGCTCAATCTTTTCAAAATACTCACCGACCATGAGCGCCATATCAGGATCACCGATTAATGCGCATTCATAAGGCGTCACGCGTTTTAACGTAAGGCCACCCATTGTGGTGACGTTTGCTGCTTGCAATACTAAACGTGGGTTTGCTTCCAGCATTTTTTTGGCTGCATCTTTATTGCCATCAGCAATTAGCTGCACGAGCGTGTCGGCTTCGGGGTCGTGAAAATCACTGATTTCACGTATAAGATCGATAGGGAAACAATCACGATTAAAAAGATTATTTTCACGTTTAGTGCTGAACATCAGTAAATCATAGAATTGTTTTCGATTTAGCATGCGAAGAGGCCTCGTTTTGGTCGGTTTTTATAGTGCTGCTAGTGTGACAGTTGAAGCTTAAGAAAAGCTTAAATCGGGCGTCTCTTTGGTGAAAAAATATGCAGATTAGTGGTTGGCTGGGGGGGCAAACAGGGGTGCTGGATGGTCACAATTCTTCACATAGCCGAATAAAAAGGTCCGCCTCTAAAAGACGTAATTCATTTCATGCTCTTGCGAACACGTACCTGTCCTTGCTTTTGGTTCTGACATTAAAGCGGGATCCCTGGGTTTACGAAAATTATTTGCGGATCTTGGGTTAAACGAAAATTTAAACAATTTTTATCTAGTCTATTGATTTTAATGTTGTTTGTAGTTTACAAAACTATAGTATATAATTATAAATGTAAACTACGAGGGTTGATCTATGTTAGGTAAAAGAATTCAACGGGCACGAAAGGCATTAGGCTTGTCTCTACGGGATTTGGGCGACCAAATTGCTCTGAGCCATGCTGCGATTAAAAAATACGAAGATGATGAGGTGACTCCTTCCTCAGATGTTCTTATTAAACTTGGGAAAGCGCTGCACGTTAGAGTGGAGTATTTCTTTAGGCCAGAACGTTTTACTTTAGAAAACATTCACTATCGTAAGCATGCGGATATGCCAGAACGTCATTTAGAAGAAATCACCGCAAAAATACTAGATCAACTCGAGCGGCGGGTTGAGCTTGAAAATTTATTTCCGACTCCACCAGTGCAATCGTTTTTAGTAAAGAAGTTGCCTAAAAAAATAAACCATATTGATGAAGTAGAAAAACTTGCGAATCAAATCCGCAATCAATGGAGTTTAGGATTTGATCCTACCCCTGATTTAATCGATATCTTTGAAGAGCAAGGCATAAAAATATTTGGCATTGATAATGAACAATATCCTAAAATTGACGGACTTTATGCTGAAGTTAATGGGATGCCTGTTGTCGTTGTTGGCGATCAACGACCCGGTGATAGACAGCGATTTACTTTAGCACATGAATTAGGTCATCTTCTTTTAGATAATCGCCTTGAGGATGGCTTGGATATAGAGAGTTGCTGCAATAGATTTGCAGGCGCATTTCTATTACCGAAACAATCACTCGTAAATGTTTTGGGAGAGCATCGTACCTCGATAGAACCACGTGAGCTAAGTCTCCTGAAGCAAGAATTTGGAATTAGCATGACTAGTATTTTGCATCGTCTTGAAGAAACTGGAATTATATCTAGTCATGTTTATCGGCAATTACGCGCTGAATTCAATGAGCGCGGATGGTCTAAGAAAGAGCCTGGTGAGCAATACCCAAAAGAAATAACGCATATTTTTGAGCAAATGATTTTTCACGCCCTTGCTGAGCAATATATTGGTGAATCTAAAGCCGCAGAACTAATGAATATGCCGCTTGAATCATTCAGGTCTCTGCGTGCTATGGAGAGCCAAGATGTTGCTCATCATCAGTGATGCAAGTGTATTAATTGATATTGAATGTGGTGAATTAACAAGTGCGATGTTTAGTTTGCCTTGGCAATTTGCCGTGCCGGATATTTTGTTTTCAGAAGAATTATCTGATCGACATGGACACTTATCGAAATTCGGCCTAATAAGCAAAACGATGAGTGGAGAGTTAGTTGCTGAAGCTTATAGCTTGCGGCAGAAATATGTTAAGACAAGTGTTAATGATTTGTTGGCGTTGACTCTCGCGAAAAACGAAAAGTGTCAGTTGTTGACGGGCGATAAAGCGTTACGTGAAGTTGCTAAAGAATTAAGTGTTGATGTGCATGGCACAATATGGTTAGTTGAGCAAATGCTTCAAAGCAAACAAATAACAGTTGGATTTGCACGTATTTCCTTTCAACGGATGAAGGATGCTGGCAGTCGGTTGCCGTGGGATGAAGTTGAAAAAATGGTATATAATTTTTAATTTCTCGGACTCGCACCTTTGAAGTATGGAGTGGTGTTTGGTTAGGCATACCGACCGACCCTTCCAGCAACCCTGCCGACGCGTGTTAAGCCAGTAAATTTGCCCACATTAGCCTCATCTGCTAAACTCGAGGGCAATATAAAAAGTAGATGGTGTAGCCCGGGTTAGCACGCAGTGCGTAACCCGGGGACATGGGAATATTGATGCATGATAAACCCCGTATTTCGCTCTGCTCAATACGGGCTACTGGATACTACGCAGCAGGGCTTCTCGAAAAACATCTTACTGAATCAGATAAATTGATGAATCTTTCCTTGGTTCTCTCTTAGTAACGATACTTCGCAACTTGATAAGGTTGTTGTTTTTGCTCGACATAAGTTTTGACACCCCACACGTCGACCCCCTGCACCACGTCGCATACACACTCCACCAAGGCCCACCCGCCACAAAAACTATAAACAAAATGAGAAACACCGAGGCGTGAATCAAAGAAAGAAGTCTTTTTATCATCAAGCAATTTGCTACGCGTTAACTGCTGCTTCTTCTCAACCACATCACCTACACCATCACACATCGCTTGTGCCAGGTTCGCAGGGAAATAACCCTCAATACCACCAAACCCTTTCACCGCTACCAGGTTATTCTTTTTGCTGTTAAACCCACCAAATTTATCATAATAATGATGGTATAACTCCACTGCCTTGATGAAGAGATCTTCATTGAAATGATAGCCCGTCTTAAACTCGCGTGTATTTTCTATTTCAAGATACTGTTTAAATACTTTTATCGCATCGTCAAGCTCATGATCGTTTTTTGCTTTATCAATCGCTTTAAATAGCTTTTGAAGCGCATCTAAATCACGCTGCTTGCGCGCTTCTTCTTCCTTTTCAAATCCTTCAGGAAATTGCTCGTTGTATTGCTTATTTCTTTCTTCTTCGCTGTTTGGTAATTGCAGCAAATAGCGCTCAAGCATTTCCGCCATTTCTTCAAATTGACCCGGATATGGGCTCACGTCTTTTGCACCTAAAGCGATTTGGTAAGCTGTGCCATAAATCGTGCGGCCGGCTTCGTCCACCACCTTGGCTTTATGCAGCAATAAGCCTGGGTCTTTTTTAAGCATCGTTTCTGCTTCTGCTTTTTCACCGCGGACAACGTGGGTTAAGAATTGATGAATAATCTTATTTGCAGGTTTGATATCTGCTTTGTAGCTAAAGAGAAGATGCTTACTGCCAATCTCAGCTAAATATTTTCTTTCAAGTGGTGAGAGGTATTGGCCAATACTTGGATCATTCGTTTTTCCATTGAGTACATCGGAAGGTAGGTCAACGAGCGTAAGTTCATCCGCAGAATTTTCTGGCTGGGTTGGTACTTCTATCAATTCAACCATTTTCTTTTTATTTATTTCTTCATTCGGATTATTTTTTCTACTACCTGACATCACTCACCTCGTTTTTAGGACTCGTTTTAATTACCTGCCAATTTGACAGATAAGGCTTAAGAAAAACTTAAATTGGAGGGGTTTCTGGTGAAAAAATGTGTAAATCGATGGGCTAGTTAGATTCGTAGCCTGGGTTAGCACACGGTTCGTAACCCGAGGCCATAGGAATATTGATGCATGATAAATCCCGTATTTCGCTCTGCTCAATACGGGCTACTGGCTAAGCAATCGGTAGCACTAACGTGAACGTGGCTCCTTTACCGATGCCCTCACTCTCAGCCGTCATTGAACCGCGCAATTCATGAGCCAATAAAAAAGAATTATGCAGTCCATAACC
>Ga0155585_1088_pt1 | contig 12794 bp, 10 predicted proteins | sample RifCSPhighO2_12_FD_107242 | JGI IMG/M metagenome (GOLD analysis project Ga0155585, IMG submission 107242) | Gammaproteobacteria bacterium RIFCSPHIGHO2_12_FULL_43_28 | reverse complement strand
CCGACTGAGCTGTCTTTGCAAGCACTGCTCGCCTCGCATCTACCCTATGCTTGATAGCAACACCGGCACCACTTATGCCTGCGCCAAATAAAGAGCCGCAAAAGGCAAGTACACCCATACCTGTCATGGTGGCTACCGTTGCACTAACATGCACGCCCACTAATCCAAGCAAACCAAAACCAATAGTCGCTGAAACTGGCGCGAGCGGCCCTGATAAAACCGTGGCGACAACGACGCCTGCCGCTAATACGCAAGCACCTGCGATCAGACCAGCCATCAGCCATTTGGATTTTTTAGAAACGTGTTTTGACTTATCATTCATTTCTGGTGGCTTTAACTTTAGCTCTGACGCTTCCAATTGCCTCGGATTTTTTTCTTCTCGTTCTTGTTGTTGTTTCTTTGGTTCTTCTTGCTTTAGCGCATTTTCTTCATCTTTTTTTAGATCAAAATAATACCTTGCATACAAATCGAACTGAGTCTCCTGATCTTTTATCTGGATGTTATTGGCAATGAATTCCATAATTTTTTGTTTAATGACACGTATTTTATTGTCAAGAATACCCTTATCAAAAAAATGCTTAGCAACAAATTGAGTATCAATGTAGTTGCTAATATAATCCTTAGCAAGAATTAATAATTTATCAGGCTGATCCCATAATTCGCTTTGCTCTTTTAGCTTAGTTTTTTCCTTTTCCAAAGTAAGCTCGTATCTAAATTTTAGTAAATCTAATTCTTCAATGAGGTTATATTCGGTTAATAACCGATTTATAGCCCATCGCCATACTGGGTAATCACTAAGTTTCCCACCAACACCCCACTTAATACAAAATTTCTGGTGCTCAGCAGAGTCATATCGTGTTGAGTCATACTCGTTATCATCTATCATCGAATTATTAATCATAGGATTAATCCATAAAAAATTTTATCCAACATGCTGCGAATAAATTCGTCGTTAATAATGAATTATTATAATCCCATGAGATTAAGAAAGACTTAGCGGAAGCTTAAGGGAGGCTTAGGAGTGCCTTCGTTCGCGAGAAAAAAGCGGAGTATCCGCGGTGGCAAATTTTTTATCGGTCACAACTCGCCTGCAGCATAGATGGCAATTTCTGGTGAAATTTTGTATACTATGCGTAATTTTGATAAATTTACTTAATAATGTGACACTTGGGAGGAAATGATATGAAGCAACTGGCCACCTTTATCAGCCTGATTCTGATTAGCACGTGTGCGCTCGCTCAAGCCCCACTCTCAACCCATAAAGCAACACCGGCCGTAAAGGCGCTTAGCTCTACCTGGAAAAACCAGCAGGGCATGCATGCCAGTCATGAAAATCAAGGCATCACGATGGTTTATGGCGGCGAAGATGTTTCAAGACAGCCAATGCTTACGGCGAAAACCACATCGGCTTAAATTGTAACAGCTCAGTCTATGTCAAAAACTGGATTGCCACGCCCGCAAAAAACGCGGGCTCGCAATGACGGGTAAGCAGTTACCAAACCACTCTCGCCGCCATTTGATCGAGTCCGGCATGTGAAGCGTTACGAACGTTATTTCGCATAAGAGGCAATTTTTTCCCTAGATTTCTGTTCTGGTGCTTTATCTAATTTTCGAATTGGCGCACTCGGCAATTTTTCCCTAGATTTCTTTTCTGTTGCTTCATCTAATTTTTGAGTTGGCACCCTCGGCAATTTTTCTTCGAGTATTGCTACTGTATGATCCTCTTTCGTATAAAGCGTGAATGGATTACTGGTCATTTTGTTTGGATTTTGCTTTACCGCTACTTCATAGGAAGGGGGCAAATCGATGACTTCTTCAGAAGCACTCACAGGCAACGTGACTATATTCTCCATGCTATTTTGCGATGATGGTGATGGCGCAGTAGGCTGTGCTAGGTAGTGTGGAACAATCCAATGCTTACCAGTATCATAGTTCGGCTGCATGCTATTGCAATTCGGCGTTATGACTGGATATAACGGTGCCTGCGGATATTCCGGTTCACTTGGTGATGCTTGCACTGGATATAATTGCAGTGGTTCCGTTTGCGGTGCAACCGGGCAAAACAAACTATTCTGTGGATATTGAAGTTTGTTTATCACATCTGGGGGATTCATTAGCGGAGCATCTATCTCCATTTTTGATGCCTTTTCAGTAAGCGAATTCCGTATTTTTTTGGTTGATGTCTGCAACGCTTTCTCGCATAACGCGGCCCTTTGTCGTTTATCAAGTTCATCATTCAGCTGCCTTAGTGTTCCGCGTTTTTCACTTGGTTTTAATAGGCCGCGTTGCGCATGGAATACTTTACCCAATGGATGATTTATATCGCATGCCTTTTCAAGTAAAGCAATGCTCTTATTTCTATCTAGCAATAATATGAATTTAGCTATCTCTTCCTTAGTTTCAGCCGCTGCCTTAATTTCATCTTCATCCAAATAAGTCATCGTTAATAATCGTTTCGCAATGATTTTACTGAGTGCTTTGTAATTCTCTGTGATGAATTCTCTCTCAGTGATCTTTTTCGCGATAATTAACACTTCTTTATCAGAAAATACTGCGCCTTTTTCTTGTAAGTAGTTAAAAATATCTATATGTCCACAGCGAGCAGAGGCATGTATGATTGTCGAACGATTGTCTGTTTTTCTGTTGACATCAACGTCATTCTCTACCAGGCGTTTAACAGTATTTAAATGCCCTTCTTGGGCTGCGAAATACATAGCTAGAGCACCATCATTGGTACTGGGATCATTTGCGCCAAATGCTAATAAATAGTTAACCGCCTCTTCATGACCAACAAAAGAAGCAAACGCGAGTAGTGATTTATCTTGATGTTTACTGTTAAAATCACATCCTTGCATAAATAATAATTTCAAGGTATCGACTGATTGATGACACATAATAGCGTATTGAATAATCCCTATCCCACTACTATCCGTTTTCGCAGTATCAAGCATTAGATATTTTTCATGGGCGAAATAAGGAAGCACAATTTTTTCATAAATTGCATGCAGAAATGCAGAATGTCTGTTTTGCCAGGCGAATTCAATTTGTAATGTGCACCCATCCGGTTTCTCGAGCAGCTCTTTCAGGGTCGGCTTTAGCTCATCAATTGCGAAGACATCACCTTCTTTCATCATCGTGATAAGTTTTAATTGCCTGTCTGATAGGTTCGCATATTGCTTAGCACAGCGCGTCTTAAATGCGTACTCCCAGTCAACACCTTGCTTTTTTGAAAACACTTCATAGGCTGCTTTAAAATGGAGGGAAAACTTATGTTGCCAATCAATCGTTTTACCCGTATTTATTCTATTAAATGACATATCAACACCTGCGATTAGGTCCTTTCCCTGAAGTTTGTTTTGATTTCAAAATGAATTGTTGCCTTATTTAACCTGATTATGGGTCATTGCTCAATATTTTCTGACTATTTTCTGACTATTTTCTGACTATTTATTCAATTAATTATCTTTTAATGCTCTACAAAGGCCGACACTTGGCCACCGGCGCGAATGATAAACGATGAATGCGGCTCGGCCCGTGGCACCGCAAGGCTTCAATATGCTGGACGGTTGGGTAGCCTTTGTGTTGACGAAATCCATATTCGGGATAACGTTTATCGAGCATTAGCATCAATCGGTCCCGCAATACTTTGGCAACAATCGATGCCGCACTAATGGCTGGCTCAAACTCATCGCCACGAACAAGTGTTTTCGTTGTATAAGGCAGATACGGTGCGCGGTTACCGTCTATTAACACAAGCTCTGGCTTACGTTTCAGTTTTAAGACCGCGCGCTGCATGGCGAGTAATGAGGCTTGCAGAATATTGATTTCATCAATTTCAGTCGCGCTTGCCCGCGCAACCGCAAAGGCAACGGATCGCTCACGAATCAATTCAAATAATGCTTCACGCTTTTTAGCAGAGAGGGCCTTTGAATCGGCGAGACCTTCAATCGGCCGTTTTGGATCAAGGATAACGGCCGCCGCAATAACCGGTCCTGCTAATGGGCCACGGCCTGCTTCATCCACCCCCGCGATAAGTATATTATCGTTATAAGAGAGTATGGCTCGGTTGTGGTTCATACGTATTCCCTACTGTGTTTGGTTCCGTTTGCATGCGCACGGTTTGTACGCCTTCATTTTCCAATACATGCTTTACAACAAAGCGTGGGCGCTTTCTGACTTCTTGATAAATGCGGCCAACATATTCACCCACAATACCAAGGCCGAACAATACAATACCAATCAGGAAAAACATGATCGCGAATAAGGTAAAGACCCCTTCCACTTCAGGGCCCACAATCAAACGCCGCATCAATAAGAAGACGACAAAGCCAAAACTACAGCAAGCAATGACAAGACCGACCAGCGTAAATACTTGCAGGGGAAAGACAGAAAAACCGGTGACCAAATCAAAGTTATAGCGCAGTAGTTTGTAAAAATTATAGCTCGATGTGCCAGCGCTGCGCTCAGCGTGCTTGACACCGACTTCCGTTGGATTGGACGCATACGTTAAGGCAAGTGCAGGAATAAAGGTGGTGCTTTCGCCCGTCGCCGCCATGAGATCAACGATTTGACGACTGTAGGCGCGCAGCATGCAACCTTCATCTTTCATTTTTAACTTAGGCATCATCAACGCTCGAAGGCGGTTATGCCATTTTGATACTTGTAAGCGCCACCAACTGTCTTGTCGATCTTCACGGTAGGTATTGACCACATCGTGCCCTGCTTCCATCGCAGCGACTAGCTTGCCAATTTCTTCTGGTGGATTTTGTAAATCAGCATCCATGGTGATGATAATCTCACCGCGGACCCGCTCAAACCCAGCCATGATCGCCATATGCTGGCCATAATTGCCATTGAATTCGATCACTCGAAATTGATCCGGACGGCGGCCATGAAATGCTTTTAGCATTTGGTAGGAACGATCCGTACTGCCATCGTTGGTCAAAATAACCTCATAGGGTTTTTGCAATTGATCCAGGGTGCACGTCAAGCGGTCATATAATTCCGGAAGCACTTCTTCTTCATTATGGACGGGAACCACTACGCTAATATACGGTTTGTACGACATTCGGATTTCTCACCTGTTATGGTATGATCGAGATCAAGAACGCAGAATTATAGTATGATTACTTGGCCGAAAATAGTATGGATAGCAAAAAAATACGCAAAATTTTCACGCGTTTTCAACAGAGAAACCCGCACCCCACCACCGAACTCATTTACCATAGTCACTTTGAGCTATTGGTTGCCGTCATTTTATCCGCCCAGACAACGGATAAATCCGTCAATAAAGCAACCGAAAAGCTGTTTGCCGTGGCAAACACCCCCGAAAAAATCCTTGGACTCGGTGAGAAAGGACTGAAAAACCATATCAAGACCATCGGGCTTTATACCAATAAAGGCAAAAATATCATCGCCACGTGCAAGCTGCTGATGGATAAATTTCACTCAAGAGTACCGCGTGATCGCGAAAGCCTGGAATCACTCCCGGGCGTTGGTCGTAAAACTGCCAATGTCATTTTAAATACCTGCTTTCGTGAACCTGTGATTGCCGTTGATACGCATATCTTCCGTGTAGCAAACCGCATTGGGCTTGCAAAGGGGTCAACACCGCTTGCAGTTGAAAAGCAGCTCATGGAGAATATACCCGATAAATTTAAGCACGATGCTCACCACTGGTTAATCCTGCATGGACGCTATGTTTGCATTGCCCGCAAACCAAAATGTCCAGAATGTCTCATACGGGATTTATGCGAATATCCCGATAAAACGGTGTCCTGATATGTATACAGATGATCGAAACGCTTATCGCCAGACGTATTTCACTGCCTGGCAAAAACATTTAAAAAAATTACCGATGGATGGCGTTGAATCGCAACTCGCCGCGATTATAGAAGCACATCCTGAGTATCACCCCCTGCTTGAAAAAGAAGGTCAAACCGATAATTTTGCAGTCGAAGAAAACCCTTTCGTCCACATGAGCTTACATCTTGCACTGCGTGATCAAGTTTTAACCAATCGCCCGCAAGGTATTGCGCAAATTTACCAAGCGCTGCATGAAAAATACCCGAGCATTCACGAGAGAGAGCACGTCATGATAGGCGCGCTCGCTCACATGCTTTGGCAAGGCCAAGAAAGCGGCAGTATGCCGAGTGAAGCGGATTATTTGGCAAAACTGCGCGGGATTTGATAAGGAAAGGCTCTGTACACGACAAAATTTAAAATTGCCCGTTCATGCTTCGAGACGGCGCAAAAAGCGCGCCTCCTCAGCACGAACGGGTTTTAAATATGCTCATTAACTGACCGTTCGCCCTGAGTCCTTCGACAAGCTCAGGATGCACGAGCGCGCTTTTTGCGCCGTCTCGAAGGGTGAACGGCTAGCTAGTCTAAAAATAATAATCAAACGTTGCAGTCACCGCATTATCTGACTTGCCCGTTGCCGTACACGTCACTGAGGCGCAAGTGGCGCCGCCAGTTAATGCACCGATCGGTCCATTACCCGTGCTGCTTGCCGCATAGTTATGATCATGGCGGAATTCAAGCGCTTGCAGGGTGCTATGCAAAAGCGACGTATTCAACGTGATCGCTGTTCGCGTTAACGGCATGCCAAGCGATAAGGCGTCATGGCTCGTGCCATAATCCATGCTTAGCGAAGTCGGCTTCTCCATCACATAGAAGGAATACGCTGCTTCCAGGTTAGTCGCCCATGGTTTTGCGCCATGGCCATTATAACTCATGTCATTTGGATTAAATCGTGTCGATGCACCCACGTACTCAGCGGATAAATCAATATGCTCAAGTATATTTAACGAACCACGCAGGTTTAATCCGGGCACACGATGCGTGATCTGCTCAAATGAATTAAAACCATTCCCATGCTGCATGCCTTCTGAATCAGCAAGGCTACCAATGATGCTGCCGCCCACATTACCGCGAATCGTTTGTCCTTTGAATTTATAACCCAAATTTAAGCCGCCATTCGCAATCTTGTTGGTCACTGACACGTGGCTATCGCCGCTAAATGCAAAACCCGAGGCATACCAGGCATTATCACCTTCTTGTTGATACCCCAGTAATATGGGACGTGCTTTCGTTCGGCCTAAGAGCTTTGTCAGCGGACTGCTAATCATGGAACTCGAATACGTACCATACGGCACATAGAACTGGCCAAACGTGCCGTACACAGGCGATTTTGCAAAGTTACCAATGGTCACGAAGGCTTTATTTAAATATAAGCGGGAATTATCAATGCGATAGCCATCGCCCGGTAAAGGGCCGCTATCGAAGGAATATTCAATATAGCCAAGCAACCAATCACTTGGCCCCATGAAGAATAAATCGAGGCTTGCATTGCTAACATCAATCGAGGACATGCTTGGTGAACCCCCAATATCCGTGTAATTTATCAGCCCTTCGACGACACCACTCAATAAAAGGTGGGAGTGATAAGGTTCTTGCGCAATCGTCCCGCCCATCGCTTGTAATTGTTCTTTAATGGCTTTACGGACGGTTAATAATTTAACGTCTTCATTGATGCTTGGGCTATTGATGATGAGATCTGAGCCATCAAATTGTAGCGGTACTCCGATAAAAGGGCCGGTTGAAACAAAGGCTTGGCCTGGCACATCCAGATCGATTGGCAGTATCTGTTTTTCTTCCTTAATAAATTGGGCGAGCTCTTGACGTGATAATCCTTGTTTTTTCGTTGTTTGTTGTGAAACAGCACCCGTTGTATTGGCCGCCGCTGCAAAAATGGGTGTCACTGAGAATCCGGCAAGCCAGATAGTCGCAATAATGGGTTGGAAGGGGAATTTCATACCAGCGCTCTCCTTGTTTTTATATTGTTATAGCGTTGCTGACAACGCGAGGCGAAGACAGTAGCAAAAATAAAATGGCAACTCAAGGAAAGAAATTTTCAGTATCAGTTGGTTTTTTTAAATACAAGCCGCGAGAAGCTGTTCCATTCCACCCTCATCTCCAGTAAACTTCAATATCTCATATAAAAAACAACGATTTTAATTATGAACAACTGGCTGAAAACGCTCCCCACCGACTTTGCAGCTTTGCTGCTAGGCGTGATGCTGACCCTTGCCTTTGCCCCTTATGAAGTTTTCCCCTTCGCCGTCCTCGCACCCGCTGGCTTGCTTTTCCTATGGCTAAGCAGCAGTCCCAAGCGAGCAGGGTGGTTAGGGTTCCTGTTTGGACTTGGGTTTTTCAGCACCAGCACCTATTGGATTTTTATCAGCATCCATGAATTTGGTGATGTGCCAGGCTTCCTCGCTGGCTTTATCACCTTCGGTTTTGCCGCCATTCTCGCGCTTTTCCCAGCAACTGTTGGCTTTACGTTAAACCGCTACTTCCCAACGCTAACCAGCTTAAAAATCCTGGGCGCCTTCCCGTCACTCTGGTTATGCAGTGAATGGGTACGGACGTGGATATTTACCGGCTTTCCATGGTTATTTTTAGGTTATAGCCAAACCAATTCACCCTTAAAAGGGTTCGCGCCTATTTTTAGTGTGTACGGCGTGACGCTCGCTGTTTTACTTTCTAGCGGATTACTGGTGAACGCCGTCAGACGAATACAGCAAAAAGCCTACCAATCGGCTTATTATAATTTGTTTTTCTTTTTAACGATCTGGACCGTTGGCGCTTTACTCGTCCTTGTTCACTGGACAGCTCCCATTGAACCTCCCGTTTCAGTCAGCCTGGTACAAGGCAATATTCCTCAATCGGTTAAATGGACGCCGGAAAAGCTCTCACTCTCCTTAAACCGCTATGAAGCCTTGAGTGAACCTTTATGGGGAAAGAGTAAACTCATTATTTGGCCGGAAGCCGCTATTCCATTACCGCTGCAAGAGGCGGCGAGTTATCTCGCCAAAATGGATGAGAAAGCGCGCGGGAATGACACCGCGTTACTTTTAGGAATACCCGTGCAATCATTAAATGGCAGCGGGTATTATAATGCACTCATCTCCCTTGGCAGTGAGAAAAAAGCCTACTATAAATACCACCTGGTTCCCTTTGGTGAATACACGCCATCAGTCGGCATCTTCACACGCTTTATGCATTTTATGGATATACCGATGTCAGACATGATACCCGGTGATACCAATCAAGAACCCATTACCATCGGAAAAACCAAAATTCTTCCTTTCATTTGTTATGAAATTGCCTACCCTGTGCTTTTCAAAACATATGATCCCTCGATTAATCTCTTGCTCACCATCACTAACTCTGCCTGGTTTGGTAAGTCCTCCGCTCAGGCGCAAATGTTACAAATGGCTGAGATGCGCGCGCTTGAATTTGGTCGATCGGTTGTCTTTGTTGGTAACGATGGCATTACAGCCATTATTGGGCCTGATGGTAATATCGAAGAAAGCGTACCGCCGCATGAAATGGCTGTCCTCTCTGGCACAGTGGAACGAATGGGTGGCAGTACGCCCTGGATGCGCACCGGAATGGATCCTATCCTTTTCATCATGCTTTGCCTCTTTCTCGCGGCGCGTTTTCATTGCCGCGAACGAAAGCCAATTCTCACGCATGAGAATGCAAAACAAACAAATCCCGTCAAACTATAAGATTATCATTTAAGGTTTATGTCACATGATGGAAGAACAATATAATCCGCAAACGATTGAATCAAATACGCAGCAATACTGGAAAGAAAAAAATAGTTTTCATGCCACTGAAGATGCCAATAAAGAGAAATTTTATTGCTTATCCATGATGCCCTACCCAAGCGGTAATTTGCATATGGGGCACGTGCGTAATTACACCATTGGTGATGTAATCGCGCGCTATCAACGCATGTTACAAAAAAATGTTTTGCAACCGATGAGTTGGGATGCCTTCGGTTTGCCCGCGGAAAACGCAGCGATCAAACATAAAATCGCGCCAGCCCAATGGACACGACAAAACATCGATCATATGCGTGCGCAAATGATACAAATGGGTTTTGCGTATGACTGGAGCCGCGAAGTCGCCACGTGTGACCCTGACTATTATCGCTGGGAACAGTGGTTTTTCTTGCGTCTTTATCAAAAAGGATTAGTTTACAAAAAAAATTCCGAAGTAAACTGGGACCCTGTCGATCAAACCGTGCTTGCGAATGAACAAGTGATTGACGGACGTGGTTGGCGCTCAGGTGCGCTCGTCCTACGTCGTCAAATTCCACAATGGTTTTTAAAAATCACTGCTTACACAGAAGAATTATTGCGTGATATTGATAAACTAACGCATTGGCCAGAACAAGTTAAAACCATGCAACGCAATTGGATTGGCCGCTCAGGAGGGGTGGAAATTCAATTTGCCGTCGAGGGTTTTGATCCGCTCACCGTTTACACGACACGTCCTGATACCTTATTTGGTGTCACTTATCTTGCCGTGGCGCCACAACACCCCATCGCCCTTTTGCTCGCAGAAAAAAATCCTGCGCTCGAACAATTCATTGATGATTGCCGTAATATCAAAACGGCGGAAGCAGAATTAGCCACCATTGAAAAACATGGTATGCCGCTTGGCATTAACGCGCGACACCCGATAACAGGACAGGCAATTCCCGTGTGGACCGCTAATTTTGTCGTGATGGATTACGGTGCTGGTGCACTCATGGCAGTGCCCGCGCATGATCAACGTGATTTTGAATTTGCAAAAAAATATCATCTTCCAATCAAACAAGTGATTACACCGCGTGATGGTTCGCATTGGGATTTTAGTTGCGCCGCCCTCACTGAAACAGGTGAATTAATTGATTCCGCTCAATTTAGCGGCATGGATTTTAATGCAGCTTTTACGGCAATCGCTGATTACCTGGAAGCAAATCAACTGGGTAAACGAACCGTTCACTATCGCTTACGCGATTGGGGTGTCTCAAGACAACGCTATTGGGGAACACCCATCCCGATTATTTATTGTGAAAAATGCGGTACACAACCGGTGCCGGATAAAGATTTACCGGTTGAATTGCCGGAAGACATTGAATTCAGTGAAGCGGCCTCACCGCTTAAATCAAACCCCGCCTTTTATCAAACAACGTGTCCTCATTGCGAGGGACCTGCGGAACGCGAAACCGATACCTTTGATACGTTTGTTGAATCTTCCTGGTATTACGCACGACTTGCCTGCAAAAAACAAACCAAAGCCATGTTGGATGGTAGAGCTAATTATTGGGTGCCGGTCGATCAGTACGTTGGCGGCATTGAACACGCTGTTTTACATTTACTGTATGCACGCTTTTTCCATAAAGCGATGCGTGATGAAGGATTATTAAATAGCGATGAACCATTCACACGCTTATTAACGCAAGGAATGGTGTTAAATAACGGCGTTAAAATGTCTAAATCTAAAGGCAACATTGTTGATCCTAACACAATGATTGATAAATACGGCGCGGATACCGTGCGTGTTTTTATTATGTTTGCCGCACCGCCTGAGCAAAGTCTTGAATGGTCTGATAGCGGTGTTGAAGGTGCGCATCGCTTTTTAAAACGGCTTTGGGCGTTTGCTTACGAAAATCTACGTATTATTCAAAAGCAAAATCATTTACCCGAATCAAATCAACTAGGCAGCACCAACTGGGAAAATGCAGGTCCCGCGCAAACCGTTATTTTCCGCCAAATTTATGAAATTCTGGAACAATGCAAATACGATTACGAGCGGCAGCAATTTAATACCATCGTTTCAAGCTGCATGAAAATACTGAACCTGCTGGGGAAGCTTGAGCAAGTTGAAAATCAGTATATTGATATTCGCGAAATTGTGATTCACAAAGGTTACAGCATTTTATTACGCTTACTTGCACCTATTGCACCGCATATCACTCATCAATTATGGCTTGATTTGAAGTACGGCGGCGTCATCATTGATGCGCCATGGCCAAAAGCAAGTCCCATTGTCTTTAAAGCGGATACGGTTCTGCTCGTGGTGCAAGTGAATGGAAAATTACGCAGCCGCATTTCTGTTCCAATGGATGCCGAACAAAGTGTGATTGAAGAGACTGTCACGAATGATAGTAAAGTCAAACTAGCTATTCAAAATAAATCTATCAAACGCATTATCACCGTACCCGGCAAACTGGTTAACGTGGTCACGGGGGAATAATGGAGAACATTCGTCAAACGGTGTCATGCCAGCGTAAGCTGGCATCCAGGCTTTTCTCAGGTTTATTCTGGATGCCAGCTTTCGCTGGCATGACACAATTTCCTAAACACGGGGGAATAATGAGACGGTTAGTCATCCTCATTTTCTCCTTGTTTTTTCTGACCAGTTGCGCATTTCAACTGCAAGGTGAAATGCCGCTTGCGCCGCCACTAAAGCGTATGCATTTACAAGCGATTGATACGTACAGCTATCTGACGCGCAGTTTGCAACAGTATCTTAAAATGTCGAATGTGACCTTGGTTTCGAATCCGCTTGATGCTGATACGATATTCGTTATTTTGCGTGATGAAAATTCACAAGAATTTTTGGGTGTCAGCCAAACCACACAAACACGTCAATATAACTTAATAGTCACCGTTGAATTTGAAATTAATAATGCGCAAGGTCAAACGATTGTGCCGCCACAACGCTTAACGGAAGTGCGCACGATTACCATGCAGTCCAATCAAATTTTAGGTAGCAACAATGAAGCGTATTTATATTATCAACAAATGCGTCGCGCTATTGCTTACTCTATAATGAACCGCATCTCATCAAAAGAGGTCACCGAGATGATTCAGGCTAATTTCAAGCAAAAACCGGCGCATTAACCATGGCAAAACTAACGTATTTTCAACTCGAAGCGCAGCTTGCCA
>Ga0155585_1012_pt1 | contig 13165 bp, 10 predicted proteins | sample RifCSPhighO2_12_FD_107242 | JGI IMG/M metagenome (GOLD analysis project Ga0155585, IMG submission 107242) | Gammaproteobacteria bacterium RIFCSPHIGHO2_12_FULL_43_28 | reverse complement strand
CATTTGCTGGATCAAAATTATCGTAAGGCCCGTACACATTGGCTGGTCTCACGATAGAAATTTTATCCCATTGGTATTCAATTTTATAAGCTTCGGCTTGCAATTCACCCATGCGTTTTGCCCAACCGGCAAAGCGGTCGTTTGGCGAAGGAAATGTTTTCCAAACATCATCTTCATAAAAAACATCGGCTGGCGAATAAACACCAACGGAGCTTGTAAATAAAAACCGCTCAGTGCCCGCACGGCGAGCAGCTTCCATCATGTTAACGCTGAAAGTAATGGTGGGAACAAAGAAACTGGCTGGACGTTTTGCTGTCATCGCGGGCGAGCCTTTGACCCCAGCTAATTGAAAGACAATTTCTTGATCTTGGCAAAGTTCTAAACAGTGGCTAAATTCGCGTAAATCGACGCGTTTAAACGTGACACCCAGTGGCGCGCGGGATGGATCGTCTAATGAAGCAACCGTGACATTTGCACCTCTTGCTACTAACATTTCAACTAAAGGGCGGCCAATTAAACCGGTGCCGCCGGTGACAAGTACGTTTTTATTTTTATAAAAGTTCATGGGTAGTTCCTAATAGAGAACGTTCTTGCCTAAACTGGATGCCAGCTAAAAACGCGCTGGCATGACAGATTCCAGACATGCTGGCATGACAGATTGGTTTTGTCGAGTAAGCACAGTATTTATGCCTTCCTAATACCGATAAATTTCAGGCTTATACGGGCCATCTGCTGATATGCCTAAGTAATTCGCTTGCTCATCTGTTAAGCGGGTCAATTTCACACCGAGCTTATCAAGATGCAAACGAGCAACCATTTCATCCAACTTTTTAGGAAGAATGTGCACGCCCAGCGGGTATTTATCCGCATTTCGCCATAATTCCATTTGTGCTAATACTTGATTCGTAAATGAAGTTGACATGACAAAACTGGAGTGTCCCGTCGCACAACCCAAATTCACCAAACGGCCTTCAGCGAGCACAATAATACGTTTGCCATTCGGCAGTTCTATTTGATCCACTTGCGGTTTGATGTTGATCCATTTGTATTGACGCATGGCGGCTATATCAATTTCAGAGTCAAAATGGCCGATATTGCAAACAATGGCTTGGTTTTTCATTTGTAACATATGATCATGGGTAATGATGCGGCAATTACCCGTCGCGGTCACAAAAATATCCGCGACTTTTGCAGCATCATCCATGGCGACCACACGATAACCTTCCATTGCGGCCTGCAGCGCGCAAATAGGATCAATTTCAGTAATCCACACGCTTGCACCGAGTGAACGTAAGGATTGCGCGCACCCTTTACCGACATCACCGTAACCGCAAACGACCGCAATTTTACCAGCAATCATGACATCGGTTGCACGCTTGATGCCATCGAGTAATGATTCACGGCAGCCGTACAAGTTGTCAAATTTAGATTTGGTGACGGAATCGTTGACATTCATGCAAGGGGTTTTTAATTCACCCTTTTTATGCATTTCATAAAGTCTATGCACGCCAGTCGTTGTTTCTTCGGTAATCCCTTTCACTTCTTTTAATAAGTCAGGATATTTCTTATGCATGACTTCGGTGAGGTCGCCGCCATCATCTAAAATCATATTTGGCGTCCAGCCGTTAGGGCCTTTGATGGTTTGCTCAACACACCACCAGTATTCTTCTTCTGTTTCACCTTTCCAGGCAAAAACCGGAATGCCTGCTTTTGCAATGGCAGCCGCTGCGTGATCTTGGGTCGAGAAGATATTGCAAGATGACCAGCGTACTTCTGCACCAAGTTCAATCAGGGTTTCAATTAAGACAGCAGTTTGAATCGTCATGTGCAGGCAGCCAGCGACACGTGCACCAGCAAGTGGATTTTTGCCTTTGTACATGTGACGCAGTGCCATTAATCCTGGCATTTCAGTTTCCGCAATGCCAATTTCTTTGCGTCCCCACTCAGCGAGGTTAATATCGGCAACTTTATAATCAGTCGCCATGGTTTTCATGGGTGATGCTTGCATAATAGCTCCTTAACTGTTAGCTGCTTCGCGTAAACTGAGTTTAGCAGCATCGCGTAGCATGGCGGCTTTGTCTGTTTTTTCCCAGCTGACGTTTAAATCATCACGGCCAAAGTGACCGTAAGCAGCGGTTTGGCGGTAGATAGGTCGAAGTAGATCAAGCATAACGATAATGCCGTAGGGACGCAAATCGAAGTGTTGACGAACTAATGCAATGATTTTTTGCTCTGAAATTTTGCCTGTGCCAAACGTGTCAATATGAATGGAAATCGGTTCAGCGATGCCGATAGCGTAAGAAATCTGAATTTCGCAGCGATCCGCAATGCCGGCTGCAACGATGTTCTTTGCCACATAACGGCAGGCGTAAGCCGCCGAGCGGTCAACTTTGGATGGATCCTTACCAGAAAAACAACCGCCACCGTGTCTTGCCATGCCGCCGTAGGTATCAACGATGATTTTACGACCAGTCAAACCGCAATCACCCAAGGGGCCGCCAATCACGAATCGCCCCGTTGGATTGATAAAATACTTGGTTTTTTTGCTGAGCCATTCGGCCGGCAGCGTCGGTTTGATGATTTCATCAATGACCGCTTCAACTAAATCTTTGTGGGCGACATCGGGGTCATGCTGTGTCGAAAGCACAACGGTGTCAACGCCAACGGGTTTACCATTGACGTAATGAAAGGTAACCTGGCTTTTCGCATCTGGACGCAACCAAGGCAAGCTGCCATTTTTGCGACATTCGGCTTGAGCTTTCATCAGACGGTGCGCGTAATGAATCGGGGCTGGCATGAGGGCTTCAGTTTCATTTGATGCATAGCCAAACATAAGCCCTTGATCGCCTGCGCCTTGTTCTTCGGGTGATTTTCGATCAACGCCTTGGGCGATGTCCGGTGATTGTTTGCCGATAGCAGAGATAACAGCGCAAGATTCCCAATCAAAACCCATATCGGAACTATTGTAACCAATGTCACGGATCACGCCGCGGGTAAGTTGTTCAACATCCACCCATGCGTTGGTGGTGACTTCGCCACCAACAATCGCCATGCCCGTTTTGACATAGGTTTCACAGGCGACACGTGCTTGCTTATCGTGTTGGATAATCGCATCGAGGACCGCATCTGAAATTTGGTCGGCAATCTTATCAGGATGTCCTTCTGAGACGGATTCCGATGTAAATAAATAATTATCTTGCATGGTTTTTCTCCCTTATTTTATCTGTAACCGTGTGTATGTTCTATTTCCCTATTCTTTGAAATATGACGTTTCGAGTATTGTCATGCCAGTGCAAGCTGGCATAACATGATATTGCTCTGTAAATAATTACGCTACCTGCTCTGCACATGACAAAAAATACATATTAGCCATTCACCCTTCGAGACGGCGCAAAAAACGCGCCTCCTCAGTGCGAACGGCCGTTTAATGAACATCTTTAGAGCCCCGTTCGTGCTGAGGAGGCGCGTTTTTTGCGCCGTCTCGAAGCATGAACGGGCAATTTTAAATTTTGTCGTGTACAGGCGCTACCCGCTTTAACTGGCTGCCAATATGCGCTTCCCACCATTGCAAGGTGCGAATAATACCATCATCCAACTTGACGTTCACGTCCCATCCAAGTTCTTTTTTTGCTAACGAGCAATCCAAAAAGAGGCTGGTTTTAATCGTTGGTTGTGATAAATCATGTTCAATATGCAGTGGTTTGCCAGCGTGAGCAACTATTTTTTTGACTAAGTCTTTAATAGCAACCGCTTCACCGTAACCGCAATTATATAAACGATATTTTTCCGGTTGTCGTTCAATGGCCAATTCAACAAAGCGTACAAGATCATCGACGTGCAAGAGGTCCCGTTCTTCTTCACCGCTTCCCCAGACAACCATTTTATCTTTAGCGGTCATCACTTTAGTGATGGTTGCACCGAATACATGGCTGCGTTCTAAATCATATTTATCATGCGGCCCGTAAATATTAGAATGGCGAATCGCGGTAAATTTGGTATCTGAAATGCCCGCATAAAATTCACACATTTTTTCAACGTAGAGTTTAGTATTACCAACGCCAACATAACGCGGATGCAGCGGATTATTGGCGTTGAAATCAGTTTCTTTGAGCGCGGTATCGCTTGATTGATACATGACAGTGCAGCTAAAGAAAACAACTTGCTTTACGTTATGCAGAAACGCGGCACGAAATAGATAAGAATTCATGATGGCATTATCGGTAACGTGGATGTAAGGACGTGCCACGATATCTTTTGAACCAGACGTTGTCGCTGCTGCTTGAATAATAATATCGATACCGTCGATTACGCGCTCAATATCTTCCGGTTTACGCAAATCGGCTTGATGCCAAATAACATTTTCGCAAGCATAGGGAGGACGTTGAAAGCGAACGGCGTGGACTTCAAGATCAGGACGTTTACTTAATTGCTCCGTCAGGTTGCGACCGATAAAACCGGTGGCACCACAGATTAATACTTTTTGTTTCATTTCAATTATCCTGTTTTTTTAGCGAGATTTGCTAACGCAGTTTCAATAAATCCATCGATCGTTTGCACAACGTATTCACGCGCTGCTTGATTGACACCATGATGGCAAGCGAAGGCAAAGCCTTTTTTCATCACCGTATCAGCATTCGTTAAATCACCGGCGATGCGATGTTCGAACATAGTAAATGCAGGGTGTCTTGCCATGTTGCCCGCAATGATAGGTCTTGTTTCAATGTTGCGTTGCTGCATATACGCAGTGATTTCATGCACGCTAAAGGGTGCTGACTCCTTTAGGATAACCGGGAAGCCAAACCAAACATGCTTACCTTTCGCTGTCTCTTGTTGGAAATGGAAAAAGTCATCATATTTGCTGAGGTATTTTTTGTAAAAACCAGCCGTTTCACGACGATTATCAATGAAACCATTCAATTTTGGCAATTGTAATTGGCCAATGGCCGCATTCACTTCCGTTGGTCGTAAATTGTAACCAAGATTGATAAAGATAAACCGTGGATCAATCTCCGGATAGAGATTGACATATTTTTGATGTTCATCCGCTTCACGTGACCAACCGTGCGCACGCAAGATGCGCATGGTTTCAGTTAAATCAAAATCGTTGGTCACCGAAATACCGCCTTCCATGGTGCTGATGTGATGCGAGAAGAAAAAACTGAAATTGCCGACATGGCCAAAGCTACCCACTGGTTTACCATCATATTGCGCACCCATGGCTTCGCAGCAATCTTCAATGATGAATAAATGGTGCTTTTTGGCGAGTGCCATGATGGCATCCACATTGCATGGGTTGCCGTAAACGTGCACCAGTTTGATGGCGCGGGTTTTGGGACCAATTGCTTTTTCGAGTTTTTCAAGATCCAGGTTGAAATCATTAATATTGCAATCAACCATGACCGGAATCAGGTTATGTTGCACTAGTGGCCAAATCGTGGTTGACCAGGAAAGCGCTGGCACAATGACTTCATCGCCCGCTTTTAAATGATCTTTTGTAAATGGGTTTACTAGTGCTGCGACAGATAAAAGATTAGCAGAGGAACCTGAATTTGACATGACACCGTATTTTGTGCCGTTATACGTTGCATATTGTTGTTCGAATGCACGGACTTTTTTACCCATGGTGGTGTAAGTGGAGAGCATGGTAACGAGTGCCGCATTAATTTCCGCACCTTCTGCAGTGGGTTCATGCAGGCGCACAGCCGGTTTTTCTGGATTGAAACCAAAATCAAAATACGTATCACAATAGTCGTTAATGGATGCTTTAATCTTGTTTAATAATTCTTGTTGATTATTCATGTTATTCTCCCAGCTTATTCATCTACGGCGAGCAAGCGTGTCAGCCGTTCACGTTGAAGTGTTGCGATCTCATCAATTTCCTGGTTACGTAAATGCACGTAATCGCGTCTTGTCATGGCCATTTGACTATATTGCATATGATCATAAAACGTCACTTGTGAGCCACCCGTTTCAAAATCGAATGGAACAAGTAACAGGTTTTTTAAAGCTTCACAGAGTTTGATTATATTTTCGGGTTTGACAAAAAATAGCATGAACCCGCCACCACCAGCACCTAATATTTTTCCACCGATAGCGCCTGCATTGCGTGCCCTCTCATAAATTTCATCAACAAAAGCAGGCGATACTTTACTACTAATTTGTCTTTTTAGCATCCAGGCTTCGTGTAAGAGTTCACCAAAGCTCGTGATATCGTTGGTGCTACAGAGAATAGATTCAGCATCATTGACCATGCTTTGCATGCGATGCAATTCGGCGTTTTTCTTAGGGATAGATTTAATTTTATCACCAGCAATATCAGAAGCAGTGCGTGAGACGCCCGTATAAAAAAGTAATAAGTGATTGTGTAATTCGTGCATGCGATGAGGGGGCAAAATAAGCGGTGTCACTTCAAAGTCACCATCGGGACGAATAATAATTTTATTTAATCCGCCGTATGCGGTTGCAATCTGATCTTGTACGCCTACATTTTCTTTTAAAATATCACGCTCAATATGGATCGCTTCACAAGCGAGTTCGCGCTTATTGGAGATCATACCCATCAAGCCATACATGGCATTCAATAATCCCACGGAGAAAGCTGAGCTAGAACCTAAGCCAGACCTTGCAGGTAAATCACCTTGATGATGAATTTCAATACCATTATTAATTTTAAGATATTGCAAAATAGCCCTGACAGCGGGATGTTGGATGTCGGCATGTCTTTTGACTTCTTCAACTTTTGAATAAATGATGCGAGATTTATGTTCAAAAAAAGGCGGCAAAAAGCGGCAATGTAAGCGACAATAATGATTAATAGTCACTGATAAAACAGCAGCACCGTGTTTTTGATACCAGGTGTGGTAGTCGGTTCCGCCACCGACAAACGATATCCTATAAGGTGTGCGTGTAATAATCATTCCGTTTGTTATCCTTTGAAGGTTAATCCTTGCCATAAAAGAAGAGAGCGTTCATCAAACTGTGTCATGCCAGCATGATTTTAGCTGGCATCCAGGTTTTTTTGATTGCAAAAACTTCATTATTTATGAAACATAAAACATATGTTGTGAGATGTCCTTTTGACTGTCTTTTCAACTGGATGCCAGCTAAAATCATGCTGGCATGACACAGTTTGATAAAATTCTCCAAAAGAATAACTTCCTCTATCCTCAGTTTGAAACATTTTCCTTTTGATGATACAGCTTAAGCGCAGTATCAACCGATCCAAAATATTTTAATTTTCCACCATCTAATAGCAAGGCTTTATTGCAAAATTCTTTGATTAATACATCAGCATGAGTTGCCATGACAACAATGCTTGATTGATTTAAAAGCGATATCATTTTGTTTCTGGCTTTTTCCATAAAATCGGCATCGCCTGCGCCAAACACTTCATCAATCAACAATATTTCAGGTTTGATACTCGTTGAAATAGCAAAGACAAGTCGTACCATCATGCCGGAGGAATAGGTTCTCACCGGCATGGCGAGAAAATCACCCAGCCCCGTTAATTCAGCAATGCTATCTACCTGTTGTTTAATTTCTTGCCGTGTTAGGCCAAGCACCGTGCCGCGTATATAAATATTTTCGTAGCCAGTAAATTCTGCCTCAATGCCATGCATTATCTCGAGCATTGGTGAGACATGGCCTTCGATGTTAAAATCACCTTCAGTCGGTTCATAAATCCGCGCCAACAGTCGCAGTAACGTACTTTTACCCGAGCCATTATGACCAATTAACCCAAGACGATCACCGTGGCGCAGGGATAAATTCAGTCTATTAATGGAGCGAACGACGACATGATGGTTGGTATCCTCTGAAACATTGCCACCCGTTGCAACGCGCAAAAAATTCTTTTTAAGTGAGCGGGCATGTACATTATAGACGGGAAAATCCACTGAAACATCGCGCAAATCAATTCTGGCCATAGTTCACTCTTAAATCCAATAAATAATACGTGCGCGATAGCGGGTAAATAATTTTAACCCAATGAATGCGCCGAATAAGGTAGCCAATGTAACAACGAGGATATTTTTGAGCGTTGGTGTTCCACCTAAAAGCGGTTGTCTAATCAGTTCAATGAAGGCATAAAAGGGATTTAAATCAACAAGGTACTTTTTTGAACCGAGTAAATCAGGTGTCCACATGACTGGCGTTACAAAAAAGATAACACCAACAAAACTTTTAATGATTTGTGAAATGTCGCGGAAACGAGCACCAATCATGCTGAGCGCAAGCCCGTATAAAATGGTATTGAGATAAATCGCAATCAGGCCTGGAATAACGAGCAGCGTATTGAGGTTGATTCTTACTTCATGAAAGAAAATAAGATAAACTGGAATCATGACCAAGACATTATGAAAAAAGATCAGCAGGTTTCGGCAAGCGATACGATGCATATATAGGCTGTAGGGCAGTTTAACTTGCTTGATAAAACTGTCAAACGCCGTCCACCCTTCGGTTAATTCAGTAACAATGGTTGAAAGAAGTGACCAGCTCAACATGCCGGCAACTAAAAAAGGATAATAATGCGACAGTTCAGCGTGAAAGAGATGTGCATAGAGATAGCCCATCGAATATACGGTAATTGCCATACTAATCGTGAGCCAGAAGGGCCCTAATAGGGAGCGACGGTAGCGCAGTTTGATATCTTGGTAGGCGAGCATAAACCAAATGCGCCAGCGCAGTGCGCCATCGATAAGATCTGTTTTGGCAAGTTGCCAATGACTGGGTTTATTAAATACAACATCCTGTTCTGTTAACAGAGCGTCAGCAGCGTGCATCTCCATGGTTGTTAATTGTGCTTCGTTAGACATTATTCCCGCGCCAGAGTTCCTTTTAATTTGCGCGAGAGGATAACATGCGAGGGATGGTAGGACAACTAATCATTGTGCAGTTCGCTCCAGAATAAATCGTTTAAAATTTTCTCTAAATTTCGCCGGACTAAAGCGCGCGGCTTGTTCGACGCAATGCGCTTTTGTGAAACGCGCTTCTTCGTTTTCAAATAATGTCATTGCATCCACCAGGGCATCGACAGTTTGCTCGTAAAAGAAAACGCCAGTTGGTTTATCTTGATCAAGTCCACGTACGGTTTCTAGTGCGCCGCCCTTTCCATAAGCAATGACAGGTGTACCGCACGCTAGCGCCTCGAGCGGAACGATGCCGAAATCTTCTTCAGCAGCAAACAAAAAGGCCTTCGCGCGTTGCATATGATCAATTAACGCAATCGTTGATTGATGACCCAGTAAGCTGACATTACTGCCAGCTTTTGCTTTTATTTTGTGATAATCCGGCCCATCGCCAATCACTAAAAGACGCTTATCCGGCATTCTACTAAAACTTTCGACAATTAAATCGATGCGCTTGTACGGTACGAAGCGCGAAGCGGTCAAATAAAAATCTTCTTTTTTGCCACCGGGTGTGAATTGTTCGACATTAATCGGCGGATAAATAACGGTTGCTTCACGCTGATACGTTTTATGAATGCGGCGTGCAATATAATTTGAATTAGCAATAAAGTGATCAACCCCATGGGCGCGACTCACATCCCATAGCCGCAATTTATGTAATAGATAACGCGCAATATGACCGCGCCATTTCCGATCTAAACCAGTTTCACGTAAATACTGGTGTTGTAAATCCCAGGCATAACGCATGGGCGAATGCACGTAACTAATATGGGTTTGATTCGGCCCTGTAATGACACCTTTTGCCACCGCGTGTGAACTTGAAAGAATAAGATCATAAGCGGATAGGTCTAGTTGCTCGATCGCAAGCGGCATCAGCGGCAAATAGGCGCGATAGCTTGTTTTTGCAAACGGCAATTGTTGGATGAAGCTGGTTTTTGCACGTTTATGTAAAACAAAATCGCGTTTATCATCGGGTAAAAAATCAACCACGGCAAAAAGGTCAGCATCAGGGAAACACGTAAACATTTCGGCCAATACTTTCTCAGCTCCGCCCAATGTCACTAACCAGTCACAGACGATGGCTATCTTCATGTGATGCGTCCGTAAGTATCTTCAAATCGAACAATGTCATCTTCACCAAGATAACTCCCCGTTTGTACTTCGATGATAATAAGATCCGACTCACCAGGATTGGATAAGCGGTGCGGTGTTTGCATGGGGACGAAGGTTGATTCGTTTGTTTTTAAATCATACGTTTTATCAGCATTCACGACACGCGCAATTCCCAGAACAACAATCCAATGTTCGCTGCGATGATGGTGTAATTGTAATGAAAGTGAATGTTGCGGTTTGACGACAATGCGTTTGATTTTAAAGGCAAAACCTTCTTCAAGCACGGTGTACGTTCCCCAGGGACGAATGACAGTGCGATGGGTGAGATAAGATTCGTGTGCTTTTTCTTTCAGCCGATTAACGATATGTTTAACGTCCTGCGTTTTGTCGCGATGTGAGATCAATAACGCATCTGGCGTATCGATAATAGCTAAATCATTAATGCCGATGGAAGCGATCACCCGTTCATTGCCAAAGATAAAATTATTGTTGGCATCTTTTAAAATAGCGTTGCCTATGACGGTGTTGCCATTTTTATCAGCAGGGTAGAGTTGTCGGTAATGTTCCCATGAACCAATGTCTTGCCAATTAAAATCACAGGCAATGACTAGAAGCTTGCTTGATTTTTCCATCAGGGCATAATCAATCGAGATGGAGGGTAGTTGTTCAAAGCTTGTTTTATCCAAGTGATAGCTTGGTTCTTCATTTGTGTTACGCATTGTTTCTTGCAAGCAATGCGTCGCTGCTGTGAGTAATGCTGGTGCATGGATTTCAAGTTCGCTAAGCAGTGTGCTTGCTTTAAAGCAAAATATCCCGGCATTCCACAAATAACGCCCATCGTTCATGTACATTTCAGCAACATCGACCGCTGGTTTTTCAATGAAGCGTCTCACGTCATAGGCGTTTTGAACCGTGGGGATAGTTTCACCGCATTCAATGTAACCAAAACCTGTCTCAGGTCGGGTCGGTTTCATCCCAAAGGTGACAATTTTATTTTCATCAGCAAGTTTCAACGCTTCCTTGCAAGCGGCTATAAAAGCAGTCGTATCCTCAATTAAATGATCGGCAGGTTGTACTAATAGAATTGCATCGGGGCCAAATTCATGCTGCACAAATAGCGCACAAAGTGCGATAGCCGGTGCTGTGTTGCGTGCAACTGGTTCGAGTAAAAATTGTTGTGGAATGAGATTCGTTTGTGCAGTTGCGTCATATTCCGTGCAGGTTTTGAAATAATAGGATGCATTGGTGATGGTGATAATACTGGCAGCATGCGGCAATTGATGGGCACGCAAATAGGTTTTTTGTAGTAAGCTTTGTTTGTCTGGCAATACCATGAAGGGTTTGGGGTGTGATTCGCGCGAGATGGGCCAAAGACGACTACCCGTGCCGCCTGAAAGAATCACTGGAACAAGAATAGGTTGCTCGGCCATGAGTGAAAAATCCGCAGTGTAAAGCGCTTCGCATTTTTGATAGTGAGCGGTATAGTATATAGATATTTTATAATCAGCAAGCTGAAGAATTTTTAATATGTTGCCAAAAGGAATTTTGAAAGAATATTCGCACACCCTGTCCATGTTGATGCGTTTTATTGATGTCGTGACGGTTGTCGCGGCGGGTTGGCTCGCCTATGCTATCAAATTCAATGAAATCTACCCGATGCCGCGGTATGTGACAGCGCTTTTATGCGGTGCAGTAACAGCCGCGAGTGTTTATTCATTTTTCAACTTTTATACGTCAGTGCGTGGCAAAAAATTAGTCAGTTATTTTTTGAGTTTATTTCAAGCAGCCGCTGTGATGACACTCCTTTTAGCAGGACTTGCTTTTTTCACCAAGTCCGGTGAATTGTTTTCACGCGCCTGGTTTATGCTGTGGATGCTGCTGACTTGTTCGCTGCTAATTTTAATTCGTTGTTTGTTGCTTTTATTGCTGCGTTTTATGCGCTCCCATGGTTTGAATGAACGTCGAGTCGTGATTTTTGGCGCTGACGAATTGGGCGCTAAATTAGCCGCAACCGTGCAGCAAGCGCTTTGGACTGGGTATCGCATTACTGCTTTTCTCGATGATGATGCCGAGTCTGAAAAAGGCGTCATCAATAACATCCCAGTATTAAGGACGCCAAGGCAATTAGGCGCTTATTTGAAAGAAAACAATATTGATGAAATATGGCTTGCATTGCCTTTAAGCGCTGAAAAGCGCATGAAAGAAATTTTGCATGAATTGCGGCATTACACGATCACAACACGTTTTGTCATGGATATTTTCGGACTCAATTTATTAAATCACTCCATCACAGATATAGCAGGATTTCCTGTGTTAAATATTCATACCACACCGATGATGGGCGCGAGCCGCCTTGTGAAAGCAGTTGAAGATAGAGCGCTTGCGCTGATGATTATTATCCTCATTAGTCCGCTCTTGTTATTTATCGCACTTTTGGTGAAGCTAACATCGAAAGGGCCGATTTTTTTTAAGCAATTACGCCACGGTTGGGATGGACGTATCATTAAGGTTTATAAATTTCGAACGATGTATGAGCACAGTGAAGAAGATGGCAGGGTGACACAAGCAACCTTGCATGATAAACGCGTGACACCCTTTGGCCGTTTTTTACGGCGTACGAGTTTAGATGAATTGCCGCAATTTATTAATGTGCTGCAAGGGAGAATGTCTATCGTTGGCCCAAGACCACATGCAATTGCACATAATGAATTATATAAAGAATCAATATATACATATATGCAACGCCATCGTGTTAAACCAGGCATCACTGGTTGGGCACAAGTTAATGGTTGGCGCGGTGAAACAGATACCTTGCAGAAAATGCAAAAGCGGGTCGATTATGATTTGTATTATATTAATAATTGGTCGCTTGCGTTTGACTTAAAAATTATTTTGCTGACACTTATCAGTGGCTTGATTAATCGTAATGCGTATTAATTGAAACAAGAGGAGGCACGATGACATTAGAGGCTAAAGAAATAGCGAAACATAGACGTCGGTTTCAAGCGAATGAGATGGTGCAATACGAACTCTTTTATAAAGAAATTGCGAAAGAATCTTCGTCGGTTATTTTACCTGTTATCATTAATATCGCAGAAGATATTCTGGCAACACAGTCAAAAACAGATACGCATAAAGAGTTTCTT
>Ga0155585_1034_pt1 | contig 13189 bp, 15 predicted proteins | sample RifCSPhighO2_12_FD_107242 | JGI IMG/M metagenome (GOLD analysis project Ga0155585, IMG submission 107242) | Gammaproteobacteria bacterium RIFCSPHIGHO2_12_FULL_43_28 | reverse complement strand
CGAGACGGCGCAAAAAACGCGCCTCCTCAGGGCGAACGGCCAGTTAATGAGCATATTTAGAACCCGTTCGTGCTGAGGAGGCGCGTTTTTTGCGCCGTCTCGAAGCATGAACGGGCAATTTTAAATTTTGTCGTGTACAGAGGCTTCGGCATGGCCCAACGAATCGCTTTTGTAGAGTAAGGATAATTTATGACGATTAAAGTATTAGTCAATGGTGCCTTTGGCCGCATGGGACAAATGACGGTCAATGCGATCAATACACACCCTCGATTGACGTTGGTTGGTCAAACCGGCCGCGAATATGATTTAGTCAAATCCATTCAGGATAGCGGTGCAGAAGTGGTTGTCGATTTTACTCATCCAGAGGCTGTGTATAACAATGTCATCAAAATTCTTGATGCGGGTGCACGGCCAGTCATTGGTACGAGCGGGTTAACCAAAGAACAAGTTGTCAAATTACAACACCGTGCTGCGGAATTAAAAATAGGCGGCTTAATTGCCCCTAATTTTTCACTCGGCGCGGTCCTCATGATGAAATATGCGCGTGAAATTGCGAAATACATGCCCAATGTTGAAATCATTGAAATGCATCACAACAACAAAGCGGACGCCCCTTCAGGCACCGCCATACGCACGGCAGAGATGATCGCAGAATCTATTCATGATCAAGTTGCCTGCGAAAAACCTTGCCATGAAACACTCAAAGGTTCACGCGGTGCAAAGTGCCATAACATCCCTATCCATGCCATTCGATTACCTGGCTTACTCGCGCATCAACAAGTGATCTTCGGTGAATCCGGCGAAACCTTGACACTGCGTCATGACAGTATTGAAAGACAATCTTTCATGCCAGGCGTGTGTCTTGCGTGTGAGAAAGTCATGAAACTCGATAGACTCGTTTACGGACTGGAAGAGATTTTGTAGTCGCAACAGCTTTTGTCATGCCAGCGCGTTTTTAGCTGGCATCCAGCTTAGGCATTAAACTATAAAGTACCCAACTATTGAGCTTGTTATTTATTAAAATTACAAAACTATCTAACTTGCAAAAAACTTGGATGCCAGCTAAAAACCGCTGGCATGACAAGAATCATTAAACCTGGATGCCAGCTAAAAGCACGCTGGCATGACAGGAATAATTGAGATTAAGCACACATTGGTACGCTTTCGCTGGCATGACAGGATTTTAAGCAAATCAGCCGAGTAATCGTGAGCTTTTGCAACAAGACAGTATTCAGCAGAAAAAATACACAGCCTTAACTATCATTTGCTTTTCATCATTTCGCCTTTGTAATCCGTTGGATAATCGCAGGCCTTGGAATAGCAACCACTTAAAGCAACACCCAATACCATAATGAGCAACATTCCAGATAGCTTCTTCATCATGCAACTCCTTTGCAAAAACAATAGCTAAACACGATTAATTTGGTTCTGCAAGTAGCGAAATCGGAATATTAATGCCGATAAAGCTCCCTTTTATATTGTTCACACTTGGCAAAATCACATACAATATGCCTTATGAAGCCTAATCACTCACCATCTCAACCGATTGGAATTTTTGACAGCGGTATCGGCGGCCTGACCGTCGCACACGCCATCGTCACCCATTTACCAAAGGAAAACCTGATTTACTTCGGTGACACAGCACATTTACCTTATGGGGATAAATCAACTGCTGCTATACAAGCTTATGCGGTCAAGATAGCGCACATGTTGCTGCAACAAGAATGCAAACTTATTTTAATTGCTTGTAATTCAGCATCCGCTGCCGCTTATGATCTCGTCAAAGAATACGTGGGCAGCAAAGCCATTGTGATGAATGTGATTGATCCTGTGATTCAGCGATTAAAAGTAAATTACCGAACAAAACGCATTGGTTTGATTGGGACTAAACAAACCATTTCATCGCACATTTACAAAAAGAAAATTGATAATTTAAATGCTGGTATCACACTGACATCGCACGTGACTAACTTGCTTGCTTCAGCGATTGAAGAGTTTGGCGATCATCCCATTATCGATGCGTTATTAAAAGAATATTTAAATCAGCCAGAATTACATGACATTGATGCATTGGTATTAGGCTGCACGCATTATCCAATCATCAAAGATCGTATTGCAAAACTTTATGCACCTTCCGTTGAGATTATTGACTCATCTGATATCGTCGGGCAAGCCGTCAAAAAGCAACTCGAAAAAAATCGTCTATTAAATGAAGGCGGTCAGAGCACGAAGCGTTTTTATTTATCTGACTACACAGAATCATTTGCCAACAACGCAAAATTATTCTTTAACGAAACCATACAATTAGAACATTACCCGCTTTGGGATTAATCAAATGAATTACCGCCACTTATATCATGCTGGCAACTTTGCAGATGTCGTTAAACATGTCGCTTTAATCGCATTAATTGACGCATTAAAAATAAAATCGAATCCATTTTGTTATATCGACACGCATGCGGGGCGAGGCTATTACGATTTACTTTCGGAATCTGCGGCAAAAACAAAAGAATACGAAGGCGGGATTGAAAAAATCATTCATGCCGATCAACCACCGCCTTTGATCAGACAATACCTGCATTGCGTCCACCAAATTAATAACCAGTTAACAAAAGCGAAATACGCTTCCTTGCATTACTACCCAGGCTCCCCATTGATCGCACGATCACTCATGCGCCCAGGGGACCAGATGATTGCTTGTGAATTACAACCCGAGGAATACCAGGCCTTAAGAAATAATTTTGCTGGCGATAGACAAGTGGCGATACATCACATGGATGGATTTTTGGGCTTAAAAGCCTTCTTACCTCCCAAAGAGCGGCGTGGATTGATCTTGATTGACCCGCCTTACGAAAATCCGGACGAATACGAACGAATTGCTCAAACATTACCCATCGCACTCAAACGATTTAGTACCGGGACGTATGGCATATGGTACCCCATCAAGGAAAAAGCGACCCTCACGCGGTTTTATCGAAGCATTGAAGCGCACATCAATCAACCTGTTTTTGTTATCGAATTAACGATTTATCCTGATCTTCCCCATCATCTTAATGGCTGCGGTCTACTGGTCATTAACCCTCCCTGGCAATTTGATCAATCTATTAAAAAAATTCTCCCTTGGTTATGGAATGGCTTATCAATCAACAAACAAGGATCATATCAGGCCTATTTGCTCAAATAAGTGCTAAAATAATGGTAAGAGCATTGAAGTGGAGTATGTACCATGAAGAGGCTTCTGATTACATTATCGACAATTCTGCTCGTTATGGGTTTAGCTGGTGCTACTTGCTCACGACAAGATGTGGGTATGACAGCGGGTGGCATCATCGGTGGGGTTGCGGGTAGTGAGCTCACTGGCGGCAGCGGTGTGGGTACCGTGGCAGGCGCTGTGGGTGGTGCTTATCTCGGCAGAGAGTTGTCAAAATAAACGAGTTTGTTTTACCCAGCGCGGGAGTCGGTCGCAGGATGGGGAGTTTCATGTAACCCAGCATCAGGCCGGCCTCCCGGCATTTTTTTGATATTATTCATAGGCTTAAACAAGCATTTAACCAATTCCCCCCAATTTACTGCTAGAATAGAACAGTGGACAACAAATGGATGAGGAGATTGTCATGAAGAAAATATTAATGACATGTGCTACCGCAGTTATTATTGTCGGCCTCTCTGGTGCTTCTTGCCAAAGACAAGACATGGGCATGGTTGCAGGCGGCGTGGTTGGTGGTGCAGCAGGGCATGCCATTACCGGTGGCAGTGCAGCCGGTACGATTGTCGGTGCGGTTGGTGGCGCCTATGTTGGTCGTGAATTAGCAAGATAATACAAAAAAGCGGGAACCGCTGAAAAAAGGTAACTTCCTCGTTGACTGCCACCGCATTTTCCCCTCACTAGCGGTGGCAGATTCTCTTTTAGATCCGACCTCATAATGCTATCCTTGTTCACCTAATTGAATCCACAATGAGGTGAACTATGGCGCTTTCTATTGGTGAGGCTGCACCTGATTTTACATTACAAACAGAGAATGAAGACCGCATCACACTAAGCAGCCTGCGCGGCAAAAAAGTCGTGCTTTATTTCTACCCCAAAGACAATACACCTGGTTGCACAAAAGAATCTTGTGATTTTCGAGATCATTACGCTACCTTTCAATCCCAAGGCACGCACGTATTTGGCATCTCAAAAGATGGCGCCAAAAGTCACGCTAAATTTAAAACAAAATATAATTTACCTTTCCCCTTACTAGCAGATGCCAATGGTAACGTTTGCGAAGCCTACGATGTCATCAATCCAAAAAGTTTATTCGGCAACACCTTTTTAGGCATTACTCGCTCAACGTTTCTGATTGATGAAACAGGCGTTATTCGCGCTATTTGGCGCAAAGTAAAAGTACCAGGGCACGTGGAGCAAGTATTAAATGAAATCTAATAAAACCGCCATTAAACCAACACGCGCAGAAAATTACCCCGAATGGTATCAACAAATTATTAAAGCCGCCGATCTCGCAGAAGTATCCCCCGTACGCGGCTGCATGATTATTAAACCCTGGGGTTATGCGATTTGGGAAAACATTCAGCGCGTACTGGATGAAAAATTCAAAGCAACCGGACACAAGAATCTTTATTTTCCGCTGATGATTCCATTGAGCTTCATGCAAAAAGAAGCGGAACATATAGAAGGATTTGCAAAAGAATGCGCGGTCGTCACGCATAGCCGCCTTGCCGTTAACGAAGAAGGAAAACTAACCCCAGCAAATCCGCTTGAAGAAGCCTATATCATTCGCCCAACTTCTGAGACCCTCATTGGTGATGCATTTTCACGCTGGATTCAATCCTACCGTGACCTGCCTGTATTAGTAAATCAATGGGCGAACATTGTGCGCTGGGAAATGCGTACGCGTATGTTCTTGCGCACCACAGAATTCTTATGGCAAGAAGGCCACACTGCACACGCGACCAGCGAAGAAGCCATGCAAGAAACGCATGCCATGCTCGATGTGTATGCGCAATTTGCCGAAGAATATCTTGCGATGCCTGTTATTAAGGGTGAAAAAACCGCGAGCGAACGCTTCCCCGGCGCCGATAATACGTATTGCATTGAAGCCATGATGCAAGATAAAAAAGCACTACAAGCGGGTACGTCACACTTTTTGGGACAACACTTTTCCAAGAGCTTTAATATTAAATATCTCAGTGCGGCTGGCAAAGAAGAATTTGTCTCTACAACGTCGTGGGGTGTTTCAACTCGACTGATTGGCGGCCTTATCATGACACACAGTGATGATAATGGATTAGTATTGCCGCCTAAAATCGCGCCATCACACGTGGTGATATTGCCCATCATTCATGATGATGCCGATAGGGAAAGCATTCTTACTTATTGCGACAAATTAGCCAGCGAATTACGTGAGCTCCGTTACCATGGGCGTCAATTAGGGGTTGAAATCGATACACGTGATTTACCTGGCGGCGAAAAGGCCTGGAGCTGGGTGAAAAAAGGCATCCCCATTCGTCTTGAAATCGGCAAACGTGAAATGGCCGCTCAACAAGTTTCCATGAGTCGACGCGACAAAGATTACAAAGATAGACAAGCACTCAGTCACAATGAAATCGTTAAAATCATCGATGCCGAATTGGATGATATTGAGGCGCATTTATTCTTGCGTGCACAAACTTTCCAGCAGGAAAACACACAAACCATCACCAACTTCGATGATTTTTGCCGCTTTTTCGAGGGTGATGGCGGTTTCGCCCTAACCTATTGGAATGGGGATGCAGCCATTGAAGCTGAAATGAAACAAAAGCTTGGCGTCACCATTCGCTGCCTCCCGCTGGATAAGGCCGATATGCGTGGCAAATGCATTTTCAGCGGTCAAGCGAATGCCAGGATGGTGATCTTTGCCAAGGCTTATTAGATTTCGTCATTGCGAGCCCGTGCTTTTTGCGGGCGCGGCAATCCAGCATAGAAACAGTGTGTGGATTGCTTCGTCGCAAAGAGCGCTCCTCGCAATGACGGCGTTTAGGTGGATAAATTGCTGCCATAACGCACTTATTAGAAGTTACCTTCTGTACATGACAAAATTTAAAATTGTCCGTTCATGCTTCGAGACGGCGCAAAAAACGCGCCTCCTCAGCACGCACGGGTTCTAAATATGTTCATAAACTGGCCGTTCGCCCTGAGGAGGCGCGTTTTTTGCGCCGTCTCGAAGGGTGAATGGCTAGAATGTATTTTTTGTCATGTACAGAGGAAGTTACCATTATTTTATGCTACGCTTTCGCACAGTTACTCTTTTTAGAAAGGAAGGATAGAAAATGTCAAACATTGCAGCATTACAAGCAACCATCGCTAAACTCGCTACTAAAGGTAAAGGCATATTAGCGGCCGATGAAAGTACGGGCACTATCACAAAGCGCTTTCAGGCATTAAATATCGAATCAACAGAAGATTCTCGCCGTGCATACCGCGAATTATTAGTGACGACCCCTGGCATCAACGAATTCGTTGCAGGTGTGATTTTATATGAAGAAACACTTAATCAAAAAACCTCGCAAGGCATTCCCTTCGCCAACGCACTGGAAAAAGCGGGCATTCTGCCTGGCATTAAAGTCGACAAAGGATTAATAAATCTTGCAAATACCAATGAAGAACAAGTAACGCAGGGTTTAGATGGTTTACCGGAAAGACTTGCTGAATACAAAGCAAAAGGCGCACGTTTTGCCAAATGGCGCGCGGTTTATAATATTTCAGCGAATACACCAAGCCAATTGTTAATCGATACCAACGCGGAAGTACTTGCGCGCTATGCAGCGATTTGCCAGGCAGCGGGCATTGTTCCCATTGTTGAACCAGAAGTATTAATTGATGGTGATCACACGATAGAACGTTGCGAAGAAGTCACCGAACCCGTATTTCAAGCGGTATTTGAAGCGTTATATCGTCACAAAGTCAAATTGGAATATATCGTATTGAAACCAAGCATGGTGATTAATGGCAAAGCATGCAGTAAAAAAGCAGATCCAGCGGCAGTCGCCAAAGCAACCATTCGTGTATTACGCCGTACCGTTCCAGGTGCCGTACCAACGGTTAATTTCCTCTCTGGCGGTCAATCATCAGAACAGGCAACTGCCAATCTGGATGAAATGAATAAGCTCGCGCCGCTGCCATGGAATTTGAGTTTCTCCTACGCACGCGCGTTGCAAGATTATTGCGTAAAAACATGGAAAGGTGATGCAAACAATGTAAAAGCCGCTCAACAAGCTTTTTACAAACGTGCCAAATTAAATAGTCTTGCTGCGGTTGGCAAATATAATAAGTCAATGGAAGAAGAAGTTATTTCACTTGCTTCATAAACAGTAGTTGGGTAAGCCCCGGATTACGCTGCGCTAATCCGGGCTACACGACGGGCTACACGAACAAAAGGGAGCTTACGCATGACCATCACATCGATCAATACAGCAGATGCAAAAGATAAATTCGCTGATTTAGTCAATCGCGTGATTCATCATCGTGAACAAATTATTTTAACACGTCGTGGCAAAGAAGTAGCAGCGATCATCCCTTATGAAGATTTACTTTTACTCTTGGAAACACGAAATAAGATTGACCTCGATGATGCGATGAACGCCATGCAAGAAGCAAGAAATCAAGGTACCATTACATTGGATGCGCTGAAAGAAGAAATCGTAGGTTAACGCTTGTGACAACACCTTATTACATCAAAATAGCACCAGCCGCACAGCGACAAATTCGTTTGTTATTGCCAAAGCAACAAAAAAATATTATCAAGTTAATCGAGGCGCTTGCGATTAATCCGCGCCCGCCAGGTGTCCGTAAAATAGAAGGGGTGATAGGATTATATTGCGAAGATTTACAATTTGTTCGCCTCATTTATAAAGTGGAAGAACAAGAAGTTTTATTATTGCTGGTGAAGGAAAATTAACATTATAACCCTCTTCATCCATCACTCGTATGGACAACAATGATCTACCGGCGGTGCTGATTCTCCTTCTTCTAACACACTACCTGTCACTGGATTGGGTCGAAAGATCGTGCAACCTTTTAAGTGCAGCGCATGCGCTTTTGTATACACATCGTATAACGATTCAAAAGGAAAATCGCGCGGAATATTGATGGTTTTTGAAATTGCATTATCAACAAATGGTTGTACAGCGCCTTGCACATGAAGATGCGCAAGCGGTGTGAGGGTTGCCGTATCAATCCATGCTGGCGGCAATCCTTCGCGTTTCTCTGCTTGCCATAAACGCAATGCGTAATCTTTTACACAAAACGTTAACAACTCATCATCGCCTAAACGCACGTGTCGATTATATTGCGGCTTAAATATCGGTTCGATACCATTTGAAACATTATTTGCGAGTAAACTGGTCGTGCCAGTTGGTGCTACCGTATTATGATGACTGTTACGCACGCCGTGTGCAGCGAGTTGCTTTTGTAATCGCTCATCCAGGGTCTTAACAAATTCACCATTCAAATATTCTTTTGCAAAATACGGGAATTTTCCTTTTTCTTTTGCCAATTCAATGGAGGTTTCCCAGGTCACGTCCCTCACACGCTGCATGATCTCACGCGTCATTTGTAACGACGCTTCACACCCATACTGCAAACCCACCATGACAAACACATCGGCAAGACCAGTGATGCCTAAACCTATTCTGCGTGTACCGAGTACCACTGTTTGTTGCTTTTCTAGCGGGTAGTGCGAAACCTCAATCACATTATCTAAAAATCGCGTGGCAATATGTACGGTTTCTTCCAAGGCTTGCCAGTTGAGGCGCGCATTTTCACTAAACGGTGCGATGACAAATTGAGTTAAATTAATCGCACCCAAATCACAGGCACCATACGCAGGTAAGGGGATTTCACCGCAAGGATTCGTTGCATTAATGCGCTCGCGATACCCTAAATTATTTAAACGATTGATCGTATCACCAAACAAAACGCCGGGTTCAGCATAATCATAAGCAGAGCGAATAATAGATTGCCAAAGGGTCCGCGCTTTAATAACGCGATAAATTCGGCAGGGCACCGGATCACGTGATGGGCCCCATTGCCGATAGATTATTTCTTTGTCCTTCGCTTCACGATTTTCCACGGGAAAAATGAGCGGCCAGTCTTCATCTCGCTCTACCGCTGCCATAAACGCATCAGACACCATCACAGACACATTAAAATGCCGCAACGCATGCGGGTCACTTTTGGCCTTAATAAAACTTTCGATATCCGGGTGATCACAACGCAAAACCCCCATCATCGCACCACGGCGCGCACCCGTTGAGAGTAATACCGAGCACATGGCATCCCATATCCGCATGAAAGAAACGGGGCCTGAGGCTGGAATCCCCGTTTTTTTGACCAGTTCGCCAAAAGGCCGCAACACGGAAAAATCATAACCAACACCGCCGCCTTGTTGTAAGGTGAGCGCCCCTTCGCGCAGCGCGTCAAAAATCCCCGTGAGCGAATCTTCGGCGATATCCATGACAAAACAGTTAAAAAGGGTCACTTGATGGCTCGTGCCGGCGCCTGCCAAAATCCGTCCGCCGGGAAGAAAGGTAAACCCTTCTAAAATACGATAAAAATCCTGCTGATAGCGGCTCCGCTCCCCTGCCTTCTCGGGCAATGCGGCCGTGGTTGCGACCCTAAGCCAAGTCGATTCAAGCGTTTCATCTACCACCCGGTCTTTGTCCCGGTAGCGATATTTAATGTCCCATACTTTGTTTGAGATCGGCTCTTTAAAATAGGTCATGGTCCTTTCCCTGAAAGCTATTCTCCTTATCGCTAGTCTACCACCTTTTTTGACTCGCCCCCTTGAAGGCCGTTTGATCGCCCCCATATACAGTCTGACGCTCCCAAAAGGAGCCACCTGCAAAACCTGCGGGCCTATAAAATGAAGATCAATTATTAAACAGTTAGGAGAATGAATATGGCAAACACTCCAAATATCCGCCCTTTATCGGACCGGATTGTTGTTGAACCGAAGGAAGCTGAATCCAAAACAGCTGGTGGCATCGTTATCCCAGACACCGCCGACAAAGATAAGCCTATCCAAGGCACGGTCATTGCGATCGGTAATGGCAAATATATCGATGGCAAAATGCAACCTTTGCAAGTCAAAGTTGGCGAGCGCGTTTTATTCGGCAAATATGCCGGTACCAATATTAAACTTGGCGAAAGAGAATATTTGGTCATGCGCGAAGAAGATGTCATGGGCGTTGTTGAATAAAAGCAAATCCCACATTTTTTGGTCATACGAAAGTTATTAATTATTCAAAGTAAGAGGAAAAAATCATGGCTGCTAAAGAATTACGATTTAGTGAAGAAGCCCGTCAACAAATGTTAGCGGGTGTAAAAGCGCTGGCTGATGCGGTACAAATTACTATGGGCCCCTGCGGTCGCAACGTGGTAATTGATAAAGCTTTCGGCGCACCACTCGTCACCAAAGACGGTGTCACGGTTGCCAAAGAAATCGAATTGAAAGGCAAGTTCGAAAACATGGGCGCACAAATGGTGAAAGAAGTTGCTTCCCATACTTCTGATGAAGCCGGTGACGGTACGACGACCGCGACCGTGTTAGCACGACAAATCTTCATGGAAGGTTTAAAAGCGGTGGTTGCTGGTTACAATCCAATGGATTTGAAACGTGGTATTGATAAAGCGGTTGGAATTGCGGTTGCTGAATTAAAAAAATTATCAGCACCATGCAAAGACGATAAAGCCATCGCACAAGTTGGTACGATTTCCGCTAACTCCGATGAAGCGATTGGTCGCATCATTGCAGATGCCATGGCAAAAGTCGGCAAAGAAGGTGTTATCACCGTTGAAGAAGGTTCTGGTTTAGATAATGAATTATCCGTTGTTGAAGGGATGCAGTTTGATCGCGGTTATCTCTCACCGTACTTCATTACCAACCAACAAAACATGTCTGCTGAATTAGACAATCCATACATTTTAATCACCGACAAGAAAATTTCTTCCATTCGTGATTTATTACCTGTATTAGAAGCCGTTGCTAAATCTGGCCGTCCACTGGTGATCGTTTCGGAAGACGTTGAAGGTGAAGCACTGGCAACACTCGTCGTTAACAATATGCGCGGTATCGTGCGTGTTTGTGCGGTGAAAGCACCAGGCTTTGGCGATCGTCGCAAAGAAATGTTGCAAGACATCGCTGTCTTAACCAAAGGCCAAGTGATTTCAGAAGAAGTCGGCCTTAAGTTAGAAACCACAACGATTAATGATCTCGGCACAGCAAAACGTATCAATATTTCCAAAGACAACACAACCATTATTGATGGCGCTGGCGATAAGAAAGACATTCAAGATCGCATCAAGCAATTGAAAGGCCGTGTCGAAGAAACCACGTCCGACTACGACCGCGAAAAATTGCAAGAACGTGTTGCAAAACTCGCTGGCGGTGTTGCGGTGATTAAAGTAGGTGCTGCTTCTGAAATCGAAATGAAAGAAAAGAAAGCGCGCGTTGAAGATGCATTACATGCAACTCGTGCGGCGGTTGAAGAAGGTGTTGTTCCTGGTGGCGGTGTTGCATTAGTACGCGTCATGCAAGCATTGAAAGATGCTAAAGGCAACAACGAAGCACAAACCGTTGGCATTCAAATGATTAGTCGCGCATTGCAAGCTCCACTTCGTCAAATCGTAAGCAATGCAGGCTTTGAATCATCCGTTGTGTTGAATAAAGTATTGGAAGGCAAAGGCAACTTTGGCTTCAATGCGGCAACCGGCGAATACAACGACATGCTCGACATGGGTATCCTGGATCCAACCAAAGTCACACGCACTGCACTACAACAAGCAGCTTCCGTTGCTGGTCTTATGATCACAACAGAATGCATGATCAGCGAACTTCCAAAAGAAGAATCTGCTGGTGATGCTGCAGGTATGGGCGGTATGGGTGGAATGGGCGGCATGGGCGGTATGATGTAAACCGCTTAAGCGTCACACACAAAAAACCCCGCGAATGCGGGGTTTTTTATTGTCAAGCAACCATCTACCTATCACTAGCGCACATTCAAATATTTCTTCAACTTCGATGCATTCCAAAACAACATTAAACGATCAGCAGGATCAAACGAACCCATGCGCTCTACAACACTTTTTTCACAATAGCGTAGTGCCGCTTCAAAAATAACTTTGTCTTTCTCATCCAACGTTTGCTGTTTAAGTAACACGTCAGCCGTTTCAAAGGCCGTATCCATTTTTGTGAATATGTTCTTAAGCTCATCGTCTGTTTTTGATATCGAGCGCAAGCGTGCAAACAACCCTTCCGGCACCGTCGCATTTCGAAATTCTTTCGTTTCGGCGAGCAACTGAATCACCCAGCGATGCACTAAGCGGGCATTCTTCGCACGATCAAAACGATCCATGACATCATTGATTTCAGTGGTTTTGTAAGTAAGACCAGGAATTTTAAATACTTCTTCAGGATTATCTAAAAGCATCCCTTGAAGCAGACGATTAGCACCTTCCTCTGACATAACGCCTCCGCATTAGGCAAATTTAGCTTCAGTTTTAAGTATAGCTTATTTTCACTGCCGCGACCATTAGGTCGTTGATATTAAAAATATATTGCCTAAAAAAACAAGTGGTTATAAAAAATCAAGCACTTATATAGCAAGATGAGTCACTGAAATCCGTTATAATATGCTTACAAGTATGTGATTTAAGAGAAGGTTAAGGACAGTAGCGTAGCATAATGATGAGAGAAATAAAAAAATGGCTACGAGATGAGGATTGAGTATGCCAATCGATAATTTTAGTAAAGTTGATGAATTGATAAAAAGCAATCAGTTCCCATCTGAGGAGGAACTGGCGAAATTAAAAATCGAATACAAAGATTTTCCCGTATTATTAAGCGCATTGGAATGGCTTAGTCGTGATGGTAAGATCGATGTTACAATCAATGACAAAACCTTTAGCATTCCACGCACAGAAATGGACAAAATTAGTGTGAAAGGTAAGGGTAATTTCGGACGCACTTATGCCTTTCAATATACAGGCAACAATTCAGAGATAAAAAAAGCATTTAAAGAAATTCCACCTAAAAGCAATAATCATTGGAGGATAGCAAAATTTGCTGATCCAAATGAGATTTTAAAAGAACAAAAAGTAGCAGCAGAATTATCCAATAAGTGGCATCAAAGAGCCAATGCAACGGTTAACGAT
>Ga0155585_1086_pt1 | contig 13262 bp, 12 predicted proteins | sample RifCSPhighO2_12_FD_107242 | JGI IMG/M metagenome (GOLD analysis project Ga0155585, IMG submission 107242) | Gammaproteobacteria bacterium RIFCSPHIGHO2_12_FULL_43_28 | reverse complement strand
AAGCAGGAGCCACCGCGAAATTGCGAAAAAGTAGCGGCCTAGAAATGGGAATCCCGGTCCTTTAGGGCGGGGAGGATGTCAACCTGGTGATTGCTGTGTTGCGTGACTCCAAGCGTCTTCTCCTATCACTTCATCTTCCATGGATGACAACCCGTCAATCTTGATGAGCGTTTCATGACTGGTTTCAGGTACAAAAAAGTAAACGACTATAGCGGTAATTGCTGCGCAGCCCGCAATGTAAATTGCTGGCGCGATGAATAGCGTCGTGTGTATGAAAAGCCACTGGCAGATGATCGGTACGGTTCCACCGAGAATGCCGTTTCCAATGCTATAACTTAATGCTAATCCAGTATAGCGTGCGGGTGCTGGAAAATTTTCAACAAGTGAAATACATGTTGTGCCTTGCTCGAGCGCGCTTATCATTGTATAGAGCAACAAGATGGCAACTAATACAGAAAAATAATTTGATTGCAAAAAATAAAAACCGGGGACAACTAACATCATGATAGTCATTGAATTAAAGAGCAGCATTTTTCTTCTTCCAACGCGATCACAAATGAGTCCAGCCAATGGAATCAATACAATCATTAAGGCGATCAAGCATGACATTAATAACGATATTTGTCGCACTGGATAGTCAGCGTATTGTGATAGGAATAGAGGGAGAAAGACGAAATTGAAAAAATAAAAAGTAGTGCCAGCACAAACAACGCCAAGTGAACGCAAAAAATGCGGCAAATTATGTTTAAACACGGTCTTCACCGGATTTTTCGCGAGCAGTTGCTTTTGTTTGAGATATTCAAAGACGTAGGTTTCTTTAATCCTCAGTCGGAAGAAGTAAACCAGCAAACAAAGTATGCCGCTAAAGATATAAGGCAGACGCCATCCAAAGACATATAGTTCTTCGTATGTAAGAAGATGAGAGGCGATAATACCTGCAAAGGCAGCGAGTAAAATACCGATGTTTGCCCCTGTACTTGCAAAAGAAACAAAGGTGGCACGATAATTTTTAGGGGCTGTTTCGGCGAGATAAATCACATTGCCGCTGTATTCGCCGCCAATGCTAATGCCTTGTATCATTCTTGTTAACATGAGAAGAATAGGGGCGGTAACGCCGATTTGCTCATAACTAGGTAATAATCCAATAATCAGTGTTGGTAGTGCAATCATTAGAATCGAAAGACGCAAGGTTTTGGCGCGACCCGCTTTATCGCCCAAATAGCCGAAAATGAGCGCCCCTAAAGGTCTGCATAAAAATCCAACAGCAAATATCCCAAACGTTGCAATCACCCTGACTTCTTTATTTTCTGCAGGAAAAAAGAGGACGCCAAAGAGAGAAGAAAAAATAGTGAATAAGCCAAAATCGTACCATTCCAGCACATTCCCTATGGAGCTGCTCAAAATTGAGGATATGTATTTCATGATAGTGACGCTATCCTGAAATTAACAAACAATGATCGTTCTAGTATAGCGATTAATCAGCCTGACATATATACCCATTACACTTCAAGATGCGAATCCTAACATCTCAGATTGCGGCGAATTTTAAACGTTTTTCAATCGAAAAACCTCACAATACCGTAAGTATTGCTGCGGTTTTTCTCAATCAAAACGCTCTGTACATGACAAAAAATACATACTAGCCATTGACCCTTCGAGACGGCGCAAAAAACGCGCCTCCTCAGGGCGAACGGCCAGTTAATGGGCAATTTAGGATCCGTTCGTGCTGAGGAGGCGCGTTTTTTGCGCCGTCTCGAAGCATGAACGGGCAATTTTAAATTTTGTCGTGTACAGAGATCAAAACGTTTAAAATTCTTGCAATCTGAGCGTTATCACTTCACATCTTGAAGTGTAATGGGTATATAAAGAATGGCATAGCGATGAAGACTACTTTTTCCACTTAATATTGCAGCCAAGGCTTGGTTTTTGCTCACTGCTAACAGGCCTACCATTGAGAATAGCATCGAGTGCATGGCTTAGGTCAGTGCCAGTGACTGGTTGATGATTGCCTGGGGTGGCGTTATCAAAACGTCCGCGATACTGACACTTTAATTCGTCATCGAAAATATAAAAATCGGGTGTACAAGCCGCTTGATAAGCCCTGGCAACGTCTTGTGTTTCATCATAAAGGTAAGGAAAGGGGTAATGATGATTGAGTGCTTCCTGCTTCATTTTATCAGGGCTGTCAGCTGGGTAATTGATCGCATCATTCGAGTTTATTGCGATAAATTGAACACCTTTTGCTCGGTAAGTGTTTGCGACTGAGACGAGCTTAGCTTGAATAAGTTTTACATAAGGACAATGATTGCAGATAAACATGATAACGGTTGCGTTATCCGATTTGAGCGATTGCAAGTTCAATTTTTTACCTGAAATAGTATCTACTAACTCAAAGTTGGGCGCAATACTTCCAAGCGGGACCATGTTTGATGGGGTTTCGGCCATTTTCTTCTCACTACATATTGTATTGTTAGTCAAATACGGTATCCTTATATTCCTGCTGTTTCAAGTCTAATCGAAATACTTAGGCTTCAATGGGTTTTTTAAACATAAGATCTGGAGAGTGTTTATAATGAGGCATTTGCTTATGCGTCGTTTGGTTGTTGGTTTGGGTAATATCGGTATTTTTCTTCTTTCAGCCCAGGCGCAAGCTTCTGGATTCCAATTATTTGAACAAGATGTAACTAGTGTTGCTAATTATCACGCCGGTTACGCAGCGCTTGCCGATAATGCGAGCATCGCATTTTACAATCCAGCGGGCATGACTGAAATCAAAAATCAGCAAGCGGTATTGAGCGTCTTGGCTGTAGCGCCTAGCGTCAAATATCGAGGTACCGTGAGAGTGAATACCATTGGCGGCGGTTTAACACCGGTCCAGGTCACTGCGCAAGGCGGCCAATTGGCGACGATTCCTGAGTTTCATTACGTTGCACCGCTTGGCAATAATATGTATGCCGGTTTAAGCGTTGGTGTACCGTTTGGTCTCAAAACAAACTATGGCAAAACTACTTTCTTGCGTTATGCAGCAACGGTTTCTTCCGTCAACGTAGTTGATATCACGCCTGCACTTGGCTTTGATGTGAGTGAAAATGCATCGCTTGGCTTTGGTCTTGATATTCAGCGAATGCATGCAGAATTTGATCAAGTTGCAACGCAGGGTGGGCCCGATCTTGATAGCGATGGTTTAGATAGAGGTGATGATACCGCTTACGGTTTCAATGTGGGCGGTCTTTATCGCTTTAGCCCCAATACACGATTGGGAGCGAGTTTTCACTCGCAAGTCGTGCATCATTTAAGCGGCACCAGTGTAGTTTCAGGCCCGCTTGCCGATATCTTGGCGAAAGAAGGTATTCCGATTCCAGATTCAAAACGCGCAACGACTCAAATCACATTACCACCTTATACGGCAGTGAGTCTTTATCACCGCATTAATCCCGCGTTTGCCGTGATGGGGTCAGTCATTTATACGCAATGGTCAACCATTAATGAGTTTGTTTTAAAAAATGTTGCGGGTTTGGAAGGTGGATCGCTTGAACCGAGTAATAATATTACCGTAAAAATACCGGCGCATTTCCGTAATACAGTGAATGTCTCGGTTGGCGGAGATTACAATGCAACGGATAAAATGATTTTGCGTGGCGCAGTGGGCTATGACCAGACACCTGTTCGCAATGCCTATCGTAATGTGCAATTGCCCGATAATAATCGCTACGTGATTGCGGCGGGTGGACATTATCAATTAGTCAAAACAGTCGGTGTTGATTTAGGTTGGATGCATTTATTCTCAAATAAAGCGCACGTGATTCCACCAACACAAGTGACTGGTGCTGAGCGAGTGAATGTGAATGGCAGTGTTAGAGGTAGCGCTGATGTTTACGGTTTACAAGTCGTTTGGGATATGGCTTAATTCGCAATTGGGCTTCGCAAAATGAAGCCCAATTAGTTTATATGCTGCAAATATAAATAATGAGCTTTACTTCTTCACTAAAAATGCAGGACCGCCAGAGAAGCTGACTTTAAATGCCTCTGTTGCGATATTGTAAGTGTGGTCATAAATTTCAGTTTTATCTGCTTTAATCCCCGTTTTGGTATCAAAATACATGGCTGCAACTTTTGGACCAGTACAGTTGTTTGTCATATAAATATCGGCTTTACAATCCGTTGCGTTTGCAAGGCACGCAAGTTTGATTTTCATCTCAGAAACGGTGTTGGTCGTATGCGCTTTGGTGATACCGGTATCACCCATAATGGTTGAGCAAGCACCATTGTTAATGATAGAGGTTGAATCAAAATTAGTGTCATTGACCAGAACGAGCGGGTTGGCGCTGACCAAGCTTGAAACACTGCTGATACCAATGGCCAAAAAGCCAGTGACTAAATGCTTTGTTAACATGTCTTATCTCCTAAAAAATCAATATTATTAACCACGTAAGTGATTAGGAATGACAATTTTTTCACCTTCCAATAGTGAGTTATCGTCAATTAAATTCGCAAGCCTGATAGCCGCTGCGCTAGTATGGAATTTGTTGGCAATTTTTTCAAGCGTATCACCGCGTCTTACCATATAGAGGGTGTCGCCAGGACCAAGTGACGTTGTAGTCGTTTGGTTTTGATTAGTGGATGGGTGGGTCGGGATAATAATTTGTATTCCCTTTTTGAGCGATCCCGCTTGCAACTGATTGATAGCAAGGATGTCATCTCGTATCACATGAAAATGCTGCGCAATTTTTTCTACGGTATCTGTTGCGCGTACCATGTAAATGGTATCGCCGGGTTTTAATTGGTAAGGCGATTTTGCTTTAAGATTCACTTTCGTTTGCGGTGGTGTTTGTATCGCTGCGACTTGTAAGTTAGTTGGTTTTACTTCAGTGTTGACGATAGCGCTAATTGATTGATGACTTGGTATAAATAAATTCGAACCTTCCTGTAATGTTCTGTTAGTCAGGCCATTTGCTTTACGTATGGCAACAACACTGGTTTTAAATTTCTTTGCGATAGCAGGCAGCGTATCACCTGATTTGATACGATAGAGCACATTGACATTATTTTTTTTCTGTAACGGCGAGCGCGCAAGATTTTCAGTAAACTTTTCGACATTTTCAATAGGCAAAATTAATTTGTGATAGGGACCTGCGATGGAGGTAGATTCGCGATTAAAACCCGGGTTTAATTGCAACATTTTGTTGTAACTAATGCCCGCGAGTGTAGCAGCATAACGTAATTTTATTTGTTGACCCACATCGATTTGCGCAAGGTAAGGCGCATTGTGTATTGGTGGTAAATTAACAGGATAACGATAAGGATGACTAATAATGACAGCTAAGGCCAGTAAACTTGGCACGTAATCTCTTGTTTCTTGCGCAACGGGTAAAGCCCAAAAATTGATATCATCTCCGCGACGTAGATTACGTTTAATTGCCGCTAACACATTTCCTTCACCTGTATTATACGCTGCAATCGCATATAACCAGTTGCCATTGAAAAAACTTTGCAAGTAATCAAGATAATCAAGCGCTGCTCTTGTTGATGCAATTACATCGCGCCTTCCATCGTACCAACCATCTTGTTTGATGCCTAATCCGGAAGCGGTGCTTGGCATTAACTGCCAAATGCCCGCGGCACCTGCTGGTGAATCATTAAAAGGGTTATACGCGCTTTCAACAATGGGTAATAATGCAAGTTCGGCCGGGAGATGGCGAGTTTTAATTTGTTGCGTAATATAAAATATGTAAGGCGCAGCACGTGAGGCTGCTCGGTATAAATAATCACGATTATGCATATACCAATTTATTTTTGCGCGTACGGCAGGATTATTTTCGTAATGCGGTAGTGAAAAATCATTTCGCAATGTATCCCAAAGATTATTGGCTTTTCGATATCGAGTAATATCTTCAGCAAGCCTTCGTCTTAACGCATCTTGTAGCGGCAAGTTTCTTTGGTAAATTTTCAATCCTTCCATTGGTTTTGGTGCAGCAAAAAGCGGCCCACCTGATGCTAGTGATAAGCCAGAAAGGGTGAATCCAATAAAAATCAATTTTATCCATGTAGACACATACTATCCCTCAAAAAATCCTGCAAAGAATAACGTATCAGTGAGGCCCACTAAAAGATTCGTATTGGGATGACCGATGACGTATATTTTACCTCAAGATTGGGTATGTTATAGTAACAAAATTGATTAGGAGATGGAAAAGCTTTGGCACACGGCTACCGCACCTTGCAGCATTGGGATCACTGGTTGACCCAGCAAACCTTGGGAAAATGCCTCCTGGATGCTGAGAAGCAAATATTGAAAACCTTGCTGGATAGACATTTTGGTAAACATGCAACGGTGATAGGCGTGCCATCTCAATACCGCCTTCTTCAATCGACGATGGTTCCTTGCCATACCTTGATTAGCCCACTCTTAACGCGTGATAAACATATTCATGCGGTGGAGGCACAATTTCATGATTTGCCTATCTTAACAGGTAGCATGGATTTAGTTGTTTTGCCGCACACGCTCGAATTAATTGAAGGCCCGCGTCAACTATTGGCAGAAGCATGCCGTATCGTGAAGCCTGAAGGTTTGATTGTTATTTGTGGATTTAATCCCTATAGTCTGTGGGGCGTGAGAAGATTGCTGAATAAGCAAAAGAGTGCGCCTTGGACAAACTCCTTTATTCAGCCATTGCATATCAGGAATTGGTTGCAGTTGGCCGAATTTAAGCTGGAAAAGCAAACGCGTATTCTTTATCGCCCACCTTTTACGCATCCAACGTTGTTTGATAAATTTAACTTTGTTGAACACCTGGGTGATAAATGCTTTCCGGCTTTAGGCGGGGTTTATGTCCTGCTTGCACGAGCGAAAGTCATTCCGTTGACGCCGATCCGCTTAAAATGGAAACAAAAGTTAAGTAATATCCGTATATCCACCACCATTCCAGGAAATATAGTAGGTTCTGTCTCTAAAGTTTAATCGTTACGAAAACGAAGGGTATTTAGACAAAATTGAAGTAATTTTGAGGCGAATAGCCAGCACTATTTAACGAAAAATTACTTCAATTTTGGCAAATACTACTTCGTTTGTAGTAGATTATAACTTTAGAGACAGAACCCAAATCATTAAAATGAAAAAAATTGCAATTTATACAGACGGCGCTTGTCGAGGCAATCCTGGCCCCGGTGGCTATGGGGCGCTCTTGCGCTACGGTAAACACGAAAAAGTCATCTCGGGTTCAGAAGACCATACGACGAATAATCGTATGGAACTACTGGCAGCGATTAAAGCATTGCAAGCTTGCCGCGAACCTTGTCAGATCGATCTTTACACTGACTCACAATACGTACAGAAAGGTATCACCGAGTGGATGCCGTCCTGGAAAAAGCGCGGCTTTCTAAAGGCGGATAAAAAGCCGGTCAAAAATGCGGATTTATGGCATCTACTTGATCATGAAGTGGCCAAGCATAAAATTGCTTGGCATTGGGTGAAGGGGCATAGTGGTCATCCAGAAAATGAACGGGTTGATGCGATTGCAAACCAGGCGATTGATGCGATGTTGAAAAAAGGATAGTGATATGCGGCAGATTGTACTTGATACTGAAACGACTGGAATACGCGTGGAGGATGGTCACAAGATAATTGAAATCGGCTGTCTTGAGTTAATTGACCGAAAGTTGACCGGTAGAAAATATCATCAATACATTAATCCAGAAAGAGAAGTGGAAGCGGGAGCGCTTGCGGTCCACGGGATTACCAACGAATTTTTAAGCGATAAGCCTGTTTTTAAATTGATTGATGAAGCATTGATGGCGTTTATAGATGACGCGGAATTGATCATTCACAATGCACCATTTGATCTTTCGTTTCTGAATGCTGAGCTCAAATTGGCGCGTCGGGGCTGGAAGACGATGACTGATTATTGCAATGTCATTGATACGCTAAAGCTGGCAAGACAATTGCATGCGGGTCAACGGAATAGTTTAGATGCACTCTGTAAGCGTTATGGTGTCGATAATTCAAAACGTGAATATCACGGCGCGCTATTGGATGCTTATCTATTAGCGAACGTCTATCTTGCGATGACAGGTGGCCAGGGTAGTTTCTTTGATGAGCTCAATGACACCGATAAGATGGCGAATAAAAGTACAAAAGCGAAAACAGCCATTATGCGATCCTATGATCTCACGGTGGTGATGGCGACTGAAGAAGAAATGGGCGCGCATGATCAGTATCTTGCAAAAATGAAAGAACGAAATCAGTGTCTTTGGTTGGAACATCAAGATAATATAGACGTTTTCATAAAATCACGCTAAGATTCATCCGCGTGACCCGATCCAAAAATAGTGGAGAGATGGCTGAGCGGTCGAAAGCGGCGGTCTTGAAAACCGTTGAGTCCTCTGGGCTCCGGGGGTTCGAATCCCTCTCTCTCCGCCAAACAAACTGAACAGTTAGGGGATGGCCTTGATAAAGGTTCTGTTAGTTGATGATCATGAACTTGTGCGCATGGGGATTAAACGTCTCTTGCAAGATGTTCAAGGGATGAAAGTGATCGGTGAAGCTGGTACAGGCGAAGAAGCCGTTTTAAAGGCAAAAGAGCTTGTTCCAGATGTCGTGGTAATGGATGTTAACATGCCTGGCATTGGCGGCCTGGAAGCAACACGTAAAATGATTCGTCATAATCCTGATATTAAAATTCTCGCATTAACCATTTACGAAGATGAACCTTATCCATCACGTCTTTTACAAGCAGGTGCGGCGGGTTACATCACAAAGGGTTGCGATCCTGATGAAATGATTCGTGCGATTCGTACCATTAATTCCGGCCAGCATTATATTAGTCCAGGCATCGCACAACAAATTGCCATTAAGCGCGTGACGAATAAAGATGAATCTCCACTTGAATTGCTATCAGAGCGTGAATTGCAAATCATGCTCATGATCACTCAAGGGCAAAAAGTCCAAGATATTTCAAGAAAACTGTGTTTAAGCCCTAAAACCGTTAATAGCTATCGTTATCGAATTTTTGACAAACTTAACATCAATAGCGATGTTGAATTGACACTCATGGCGATGCGGCTTGGCATGCTTGAAGGGGCGAAGTCTGACGTAGAGAGTTAATGACGATCTCGATTGGGCGCACAAAAACCTGGATTTCTGTGCTATAATTCAAGCAAATTCCTACTGTTTTTACTCATATGCGCGATATTAAATCGTTTCTTGCCAATTTACCTTCAGGGCCCGGTGTCTATCAAATGCTTGATGACAAAGGCGGGGTAATTTACGTCGGCAAGGCAAAGCACCTCAAAAAAAGAGTCTCAAGTTATTTTAGCGGTCAAGTGAAAGATTTAAAAACACTTTCGCTTATCAAACACATCAAAAATATTACCGTTACGATTACGCAAACTGAAACAGAAGCGGTGCTGCTTGAGTGTAATTTAATTAAAAAATATCGTCCTCGGTATAACGTGTTATTGCGCGATGATAAAAGTTACCCGTACATCATTATTACCAATCACCCTTATCCGCGAATTGATATTTATCGCGGACAACGTAAAAAGAACGGCTTATATTTTGGTCCTTACCCGAGCTCGCTTGCGGTGCGCGAAGCTATTAATCTTTTGCAAAAATTGTTTCTATTGCGAACCTGTGAAGATAGCGTTTACCAGGGTCGCTCGCGTCCATGTCTCTTGCATCAAATTGGGCGTTGTGCAGGTCCTTGTGTTGGACTAGTTTCAAAAGAAGACTATGCGCAGAATGTTCGTCTGGCGATTCTTTTTCTTGAAGGTAAAAGTGACGATGTAATCACTGCATTACAAACGAAAATGGAAGTTGCTGCAAATGAGCTTAATTACGAGTTGGCATCGCATTATCGCGATCAAATTGCACGCCTGCGGCAGTTACAAGCACGTCAGTACGTTGATGTTGCGAAAGGGCAAGCTGATGTGATTGGTTTTGCAGAATATTCAAACATGGTGTGCTTGCAATTAGTCTTTATTCGCAATGGCCAGGTGCTTGGTAGTCGGGCACATTTTCCAGCAGTGCCGCTGCATTCGGACAAAGGAGAAATTCTTTCAGCGTTTATTTCACAATATTATCTTGAGCGTTACACTGATTCGCATCGTATGCCGCAGCAAATTTTATTAGACACGTCGTTGCAAGATAGTGATGTGCTTCAAAAATCATTATCCGAGCAAGCAGGACGCAAGGTAACCTTACTGCATCCAAAACGCGGTGAAAAAGCGAAATGGCTTGAAATGGCCAATGTAAATGCGAGGCAATCGCTCGCGGCAACCCTTCTTTGCAGTGCGAATATGCAAAAGCGCATGCATGCATTGCAAGTCGCGCTTGATGTTAAACCTAAAATAGAACGCATAGAGTGTTTTGATATCAGTCATAGTATGGGGGAGGCAACTGTCGCTTCTTGTGTGGTCTTCAATCAAAATGGACCGCTTAAACAAGATTACCGCCGATTTAATATCACTGATGTGACACCGGGCGATGATGTGGCAGCGATTCATCAAGCTATTTTACGGCGATTTAAACGATTACAATCCGAGCATGCCGCATTACCTGATATTTTGTTTATCGATGGTGGTCGCACACAGCTTGCAGCAGCAGAACGTGTTTTAGCCGAGTTGGGGATAAGCGGGATTAAGTTGGTGGGCGTCTCAAAAGGGCCGGGGCGAAAAGCCGGGTTTGAAAGTCTGCACGAAACCGGCAGACCTGCACGACATCTCCCCGCTGATTCACTGGCATTACATTTGATTCAACAAATTCGAGATGAGGCACATCGCTTTGCTATTACTGGCCACAGACAGCGCCGTGATAAAACCAGACGGCAATCGATGCTCGAATCAATCCCAGGCATTGGCGCAAAAAGAAGGCGCGATTTATTGCGTTATTTTGGTGGTATTCAAGGGGTGGCTCATGCTAGTCTTGACGAGTTGCGTAAAGTTCCAGGGATAAGCGATTCTCTTGCAGAAAAAATATTTGCAGCCTTACATGATAACACCATATGAACAACTTTTTAATTGGCCAAACTTGCTGACATTAGCACGTATTACGGTCATTCCGCTTTTGGTTGTGTTTTTCTATCTCCCAGTGACGTGGTCACACGGAGCCGCTGCCTTTTTATTTCTTATCGCCTCCATGACAGATTGGTTGGATGGTTATCTCGCCCGTTATCTTAAACAGTCCACCAAACTGGGCGCCTTTCTTGATCCGGTTGCCGATAAATTAATGGTTTGTATCGCGCTTGTCTTGATTGTAGCAGAACCCACTTTTCAGTTTATTGTGGTGGGTGCTACCGCTATTGCCATACCAGCGGCGACGATCACCTTGCCAGCAGCGGTGATCGTATCGCGTGAAATTATTGTTTCTGCGTTACGAGAGTGGATGGCAGAACTTGGCAAGCGTAAAAGTGTTGCTGTTTCAACACTAGGAAAAGTGAAAACAGCCGTCCAAATGATAGCGATGGTGATTTTGCTTTATTGTGATAGCGGAACGCATTACTCCTTTGTCATTTTGGGCATCATTTTGCTTTATCTCGCAGCCATCCTGACCATTTGGTCCATGTTCTTTTATTTGAAAGCCGCCTGGATTGAATTGGCCTCAGTTTGATCAAATAATAGTCAATATTTAAGAAACTTAACGCGACAATCTGCTAGGATAGCCGCTTTCCAATGAAAGGGTGAGGCCATCGTGCGGCGTCTTTCGAGTTATTTATCTATCGCGGTTTATCTCAGTTGGTGGTTACTTGCTACGTATAGCTTGCCTGTTAGCGCGCAAGAAAATCGGCATTTTCCACGCGGGAGCCATTCGATATTCATTGCAAAAAGCAGCGGTATGCGGACAGATTTATTAAATCGCTTGGCACCCATCATTGAACAATCAATCGCAAACGGTGATTACCCGGGTGCTGTCTTATTAATTGGTCATCAAGGGAAAATCGTTTATCGCGGTGTTTTTGGTAGTCGCCGCATCCTGCCAAGAGAAGCGCCCATGCGCTTTGATACGGTGTTTGATCTCGCCTCACTCACGAAAATATTAGCGACTGCACCTGCAATCATGCAGCTTATTGAGCAAAATAAACTTGTGCTCGATGCGCCGGTTGCGCGCTATTGGCCAGGCTTTGCTAGACAGGGAAAATCCCGCATCACGATTCGTGAGTTGCTGACGCATACTTCTGGCCTGCCGCCAGAAGTGAAGGCCGCTTCAAAGGAAGCCGTCTTGCGTGAGATTGAGGAAATTAAGCCAGCACATCAACCAGGCACGACCTTTCTCTATAGCGATGTTAATTTTATCACCTTACAGCATCTTATTGAGCTCGTCTCAGGCGAGATGCTTGATACGTATGTGAAAAAGCACATTTTTGTCCCACTGGGCATGAAAAAAACAAGTTTTTTGCCCCCAACGAGTTGGAAAGATGGGGTCGCCCCGACTGAACTTATTGCGAATAAGTTGCGCTGGGGAGAGGTGCAGGATCCGCTTGCGGCTGCGATGGGTGGTGTGTCCGGCGCGGCAGGATTATTTTCAACGGCGTCTGATATTGGCATTTATGCGCAATCTTTGTTGGATGGCGGACGTTTGCCCACCAAAAAAAATAAACCGGGTGATTATCTGCTGGGGCCGCTCACCGTACGAAAAATGACTTCGCCACAAACCCCAGTTGCCATGCATGAAGCGCGAGGACTCGGTTTTGATCTTGATTCACCGTATTCAAATCGAGGCGTCTTATTTTCGACGACGTCATTTGGCCATTCTGGTTGGACAGGCACCTCACTTTGGATTGATCCTGAATCAAAAACGTGGATTATTTTTCTAACGAGTCGTGCTCATCCTTCACCACGATTGCACAACCAGGTAGTTGAAGACAGGCGGGCGATTGCTAATATCGTGGCAGCAAGCATTACGGATATTAATGCTTATCAAGCAGTAAACACGGGGCCAGGCGAGCTTTATCGCGCCTATTCAGTTTGATTGGTGATGCGCGCTAGCAACGAGCCAACCCCATCTTTATTTATTAAATTTCTTCTCTGTACACGACAAAATTTAAAATTGTCCGTTCATGCTTCGAGACGGCGCAAAAAGCGCGCCTCCTCAGCACGAACGGGTTCTAAATATGCTCATGAACTGGCCGTTCGCCCTGAGGAGGCGCGCTTTTTGCGCCGTCTCGAAGGGTGAATGGCTAGTATGTATTTTTTGTCATGTACAGAGAAAATTTTCACAAAACCGTTTATAATCTTTTTGCCATTTTTTTGCGGTTTGTACATTATATTTA